>Ga0210383_10000099_pt1 | contig 94517 bp, 58 predicted proteins | sample IncBWC14OmetaG_FD_160072 | JGI IMG/M metagenome (GOLD analysis project Ga0210383, IMG submission 160072) | Forest soil microbial communities from Barre Woods Harvard Forest LTER site, Petersham, Massachusetts, United States - Inc-BW-C-14-O ...
AGTCGCTCCCCTGTGACGTTTTCCTGGGCGCCCATGGCAGTTACTACGACATGGAAGCGAAACACGCAAAATTGAACGCTGGCGGCGCGAACCCTTACATTGATCCCGAAGGTTATAAAAACTACGTGGCCGAACGGGAACAGGCATTCCTGGCTGAGTTGCAGAAGCAAACCGCGGCTGCGAAAAAGCAGTAATCAGTTCTAATACGATCGCACATGAATCCCATCCTGATCAGCATTCTACTCGGCTTAACTGCTGCGGCCGCCAATGTGTTTGGCGGAGCGATCATCGTGCAGCGGCATTGGGAGCGGCGATATCTGCGTTATTTTGTGGCGCTGGGCGCGGGATTCATGCTGGCCACGGCACTGGTCGAGATGGTTCCGGAGAGTCTGGAATTACGCGGAAAGTCGGGAGCGTCTCTGGTGCTGCTGGGATATTTGATGATTCATTTCTTCGAACACACGGTCACGCCCCATTTTCATTTCGGCGAAGAGACGCACCAGGATGAGTTCATGCATTCGCACAAAGGATACTCGGTGCTGCTGGGGCTGATCATCCACACGTTTTTTGACGGCATTGCGATCGCCTCTGGATTTCTGGTTTCCAATTGGCTGGGCTGGCTGATTTTTCTGGCGATATTTCTGCACAAGATTCCTGAGGGGTTCACGGTGAGCTCGGTGATGCTGGCCAGCGGACGCAGCCGGGGCACGGCCTGGGGCGCGTCGATGGTGCTGGGCGGCTCTACGCTGGCTGGAGTGCTCACCATGGCGCTGTTCCGGCATCACGTGGGCGCCGGGCTGCCGCTAGCAGCGGGAGTCACGATTTACGTGGCCGCGTCTGACCTGATTCCGGAGGTGAACAAAGAGCCGGCGGTGCGCATGGCGCTGCTGGTTTTTGTGGGGGCGGGCGTGTTCTTGCTGCTGGATCACTTGTTTCGCATGTAGGTAACCGTCCGGTGAAACCAGTAGCTGAGCGAAGGGGGCGGTGTCACCCGGCCTGAAGCATTTCTTTGACTCGGGCGAAGCGCAGGAGTTCCTGAGCGCCGAGGATCGGGTTGTCGAGCAGGTAATCAGCAAACTCGGGATCCTCGTCCTCGAGATCCAGGTCCTCATCCGGCTCGATCGGAGACATGAACTTGGCACGCTCCAAGTCATCCAGGTAGTTGTGGATCTGTTGAGCAGTAAAAGTCCTGCGAATCTGATTCAGGAAATGCGGCAGCTCGGCCGCAAACTCGGGGTGTTGTTCTGCGGCCGCCACGAAATGGAAAAGCTTCTCCCCAATCAAATAGTCCAGGGCATTCTGTAATCCGAACCGCTCACGAATGGTTTCGGTAGCCTCGCATTGCTCGATCCATATCTTGTGAAACTCTATCGGCTCGGTGTTCATTCATCCTCCATACCCGACTTGTCGAGTCCCTATTTTCCACGGGAGGGCAACTGGCTGCAAGCACGTTGAGTCGCCTTCTTGGCGCCGGTTGGCGGTGCCCAGGGGCACAGTAAGGAGGACAGATCAGGAGGAGGTGGTCATGCGTGCCGCCATCCACTGATCCGGGAGTAGTTCGTCGAGCCGGCTTTGTGGATGAGCAGCGCATGTAGGAACCGGTTCTCAGCTCTCAGTTTTCAGAGAAAGGTTTCTCGAATTGGTTGCGCTGCTCCCATGGCGGAACGGGCAAATTTTGGCTGCATCCACCGGGCGAAGTTTGTTCTACGACGACGAGCGGGATCGCTTCGCGATATATGGGCAGCACCCAGCGGGGCGCACATGAAACGAATGACATGAAACGAATGAAAGATAGGCTCGTTTCGGCGGTCATAATGCGGGCCGTGGTTAGGGCATGGGCGGGTTGAGTCTCGCGTACTCCGCCTTGGCTTCCTTTAGGATGGGGATGCCGGGGTCGGCGTCTTTCCACAGCGTAAGGAAATCCTTGTAAGCGGCGAGCGCCCGGGCGCGGGCCGCGTCGGCATCTGCTCCCTGCGACGTTCTTGACTGCAGCGCGTTGGCCCTGGCCACTCCCAGATGCGCCAATGCTCCCGTCCAGCAGTTCCACACGATGCCACTGTGGTCGAGAATCTTCTGAAACTCTGCTGCGGCAGCGCCGCCTTCTCCAGTAGCCAGGTATGCCTCTCCGCGCACGTACACGGGATAGAGGCAGGAAAGATTGTTGACGAACGGAATTGTCCCCAACTCGATGGGCGAAGCAGCCTGGGTGGTGCTCAGGGCGGCGGCCGGGTTCTTTCTATTCAGCGCCAATTGCAATTGAATCGCCGGAAGCCAAAGTGACTGCATCTGGGTGTCCAGCGGGAAGCGTTTTCCTAAGTCTTTGGCCCAGGATTCGGCTCGTGCCGTATCGCCCGCCATGGCAAACGCAAGTGCCGCTTCAGCTTCGGATCCCGGACTGGTGTTGGAAAGCCGTAGCGCCTCTGCCGCTGCCTGCCGCGCTTCCAGAGAATAGCCGTAAGCTGCTTGTTGGAGAGCGGAATTCGCTTGCCATATTGCCCCATTTTCCTTGCTGTCTGCGCGAATCGCGGAGTCCTCTGCGCGCTTGGTTAGTTCCCGCGCTTTGGCAAAATGACCCCCATACGCCTCAGTGTCGGATGCGAGCGCCAGTCCAAAGTTTTCATATTCCGGCCTGCCCGCAAACCACTGTAGCTGTTCCGCCATCGCAGCGGAGTCCGACTCGAGGCAGGCGAGCGCATAAAGATCATTGTGCAGAAAGGAATCATCCAGCTTTCGCTCCTGCGCCTCGTGAATGATCTGCCGCGCCTCGTTGAAGTGCTGCAAGGCCATGGCATCGAAGGCCAGAACCTCGTACAAGTACACTTGATCCGCTCCTACGTGCAGGCCTTGCTTCGTGATCTCCGCGGATTTTGTGTACTCCCCCTGGGAAGCGAACACCAAGCCCGAACTGCTATACGCGATCCACTCCCGTGGATAGGTTTCAACCCGCTCCTGAGACGTCTGGGCCGCTTTATCCAGTGCTCCGATTACGCGATAGTAAGCGGCGGCGATACTCAGCTTTTCCCGTTCGCTGGCATGGTCCCGCAACTGGAATGCCTTAGTCACATACTCGCTAGCCCGCCCAACCTCGGAGAGATTGTTGTAGTAGTTGCCCACCAGCAAGTAGCCCATGGCAAAATTCGGATCAATCTCGATGGCCCGTTGAAAGTAAGGGAGGGCAGCGGCGGAGCCTTTCTCGCCTCCCGCCTTTATTCCAAGGCTATACGCCTTCAGAGCTTCGAGCGAAGGCGTAGTGGCCTGTGCCAGCGGAACATCAAACTTCTGCACGGTCGCCAGCGACTCCCCCAGCTTGCCGCGCAGCTTCGATGCCGCTTCTCCCAGCGCGTCCAGCACCTTCTCCTTGGACGCCGCCGTCACCTGCTCTTCAGTCAGCATGTCTCCGCTCTCGCAATTCACCGCTTTCAATCCCAGTATGTAATCCCTGCCCAAACTGCCGATCAATCCGGCAATATAGGCTTTGCTGCCGGCTCGCACGCACAGCTCGCGAGCCACCTCGGGCGTGAGCTTGGTGCCGGGTGGGCGGGTCATCAGTTGCAGGGTCTTCGAGACTTCGCTGTCGGAAAGCAAATTGAGAAAAGGCGATTGTCGCAGCGAAATGCTGAGAGCCGTCTTCAAAGTGCCATCGAAGACCTGGTCCCCGGTTCTGTTGTCGAAGTCGGCGAGAACGATGGTGTCCCTCTCCGTGAGCTTCGAAATCCGATGGGATCGCCAGTACCATGTGCCTGCAAGGATCGCGAGGGGCAACGCTAACATCGCCACTGCAAAAAGGGCCACGAACAGTCTCACCAAAGCCCGATTTCGGGAAACTGGCAATTTTAGTTGTACTTTTTCTTCCGTAATAACACGGGTCCGGATCGTCTGCTGCTTAAAAATCAACCCGCTGAGCCCGAGGCTGGTCGTGGTGGCCGCATCCGGGACGACCGCCAGGTTCGCTGGCCTAACCACCTGCACCGGAGAAACAAACTGATATCCCCGCCCTGGCAGGGTGACGATGTAGCTGTTGTCGCCCGGCTTCTCTTCCAGTGCCCGACGCAACGCGGATATGCTTTGCGCCAGGCTGTTCTCGTCTACAAAAGTATCCGGCCAGGCATTCTTTAACAGTTCGTCCCGGGTGAGAACCCGACCCGGGTTCTGCACCAGATAGAGCAAAACATCGAAAGCCCGGCGGTTGAGCGTGACAATCCCTGTCTCTCGCCGCAGGGTGCGTGCCGTGGCATCGACCTGAAACTCCCCGAATTTAAATATCCCTTCTGGTTTCATGGTCTTGCCGGCAACACAAACTGAGTCAGGACTGTCGAAAGCCGTCTCTGGGTGGTATTACGTGAAGGCCGCAAACCCACGCTTGAAACGCGAGATTTGCGTTACACAGACTCTACCAGTGGCTATTCCAGCGGGCAAGGTTCTTCCGTTTGGATGCCTCCGATTGCGGCTCCGGTCGCACCGTTTGCTCTTGATGTGACGGTAGAACGGCAACGGAAATGACTGTGCCACAGCATGAACGGCCCACCATGGGACTCAGCGCATCTGCGCAGCGAGTTTGGCGTACTCTGATTTGGCTTCCTTCAAAATGGGGATGCCGGGGTCGGCGTCCTTCCAGAGGGTGAGGAAATCCTTGTAAGCGGCGAGCGCTCGGATGCGGGCGGCATCGGCATCCGCTCCTTGCGAGTTTCTCGACTGCAACGCGTTGGCGCGAGCCACTCCGAGACGCGCCAGCGCGCCCGTCCAGCAGTTCCAGACGATGCCGCTGTGGTCGAGAATCTTTTGAAACTCGGCGGCGGCAGCATGGCCCTGTCCGGCTGCCATGTACGCCTCTCCGCGCACGTACACATGATAAAGGCAGGAGATATTGTTGGCGAACGGAATGTTGCCTAACTCAATTTGTGAAGCAGATTGCAGGGCCTCGAGGGCGGAAGCCGGGTTCTTTCTGTCCAGCGCCAATTGTCCGTGAATCACTGGCAGCCAAAGCGCCTGCGTCTGCAAATTCAGCGGGAAGCGTCTCCCCAAGTCTTGGGCCAGCGACTCGGCTCGGGTCGTATCGCCCGTCATGGCAAAGGCAAGCGCGGCTTCGCTTTCGACCCCCTGACTCGCCGGGGCTCGCTGCAAAGCCTCCGCCGTTGACTCGCGGGCTTCGCGGGGATTGCCGTAGGCGGCCTGTTCGAGGCCAGCATTCGCCAGGTAGACCGCCGCAGTCTCTTTGGCATCCGCACGGCCGGCGGAATCCACCGCCCGCGTGGTCAGTTCTCTTGCTTTGCGAAGATGACCGCCATACGCCTCGGTGTCGGAAGCGAGCGCCAGTCCAAAGCTCTCATATTCGCGCTTACCCACAAACCATTGTTGCTGCCCCGCCATCCCGGTAGGGTCCGCCGCGAGAAAGGCGAGGGCGTAGAGATGAATGTGGTCTACGGAATTATCGAGCTTTTGCTTCTGAGTCTCGTGGATGATCTGCCGCGCCTCGTCGAAGTGCTGCAAAGCAAGGGCGTATTGGGCGAGATTCGCCTGCCCGGCGGGTTGATAGGGCGGAAGGCGCAGGCCTTGTCCTGTGACCTCTGCGGCTTTCTGGTATTGCCCTAGCCGGTCGTATACGATGCCCAAGTTGATGTAGGCTCCACTTGCGCCGGGGTAGCTATCAATCTCCGACTGAAAGGCACCACTGGCCTTGTCCAGTTCCCCGGTTACGTTCCGATAATAGTTGGCGGTGATGGCCAACCTTTCCCGCTCGCTGGCATATTCCCGTAGCTGGAATGCCTTGGTAAAATACTCGCTGGCGCGCGCTATCTCGCCGAGACTGACGTAGTCGCCGCCCAGTGCCCGGTTGCCCATGGCAAAGTTCGGATCAAGCGCGACGGCACGCTGATGGTAGGGCAGGGCCGCGGCGGGGCCTTTCTCGACAAAAGCCTTTAGTCCAAGGCTGTAGGATTGCAAAGCTTCCAACGATGGCGTGGTGGCCTGATAGAGCGGAACATCAAACTTCTGCACCGTCGCCAGTGATTCACCGAGCTCACCGCGCAGCTTGGATGCCGCCTCGCCCAAGGCATCCAGCACTTTCTCTTTAGACGCCGCTCTCCCCTGCTCCTCGGCCAGCGTGTCTCCGCTCAGGCAATTCACCGCCTTCAGCCCCACGACATACTCGTTACCCAGGCTGTCAATGGATCCCGCAACATAGGCTTTGGAGCCCGCCCGCTGGCAAAGATCGCGAGTCAGCTCGGGCGTGAGTTTAGTGCCGGCGGGACGGGTCATCAGTTGCAAGGTCTTCGCAACCTGGCCGTCGGGAAGCAGATTCAGGAAAGGCGATTGCCGCAGGGAAATGCTGAGCGCCGTTTTCAGCGTGTCGTCGAATATTGGATCGCCGGTACTGTTGGCGAAATCGGCAAAGACGATGGTGTCTTTCTCGGACAGGCGCTGCTCGTGATGCGCGCGATAATAGAGTCCGCCTGCCATAAGTACGGCGGCCAGCACGACGGGAGCCGCAATCTTCCGGAGCTTCGAAACCCGCGCCGACCCACGAGCTTCCGGCAGCGCCGCCGCGCCTGAGCCTACTGGCTCTTCAGTGACGACATTGGTACGGATTGTTTGCTGCTGAACCACCATCGCGGGGCGGTCGTGGGCAGGGGTTGTCACCTCCGCGACGACCCCTAAGCGCTCCGGGCCAAGAACCTGCACCGGCGCAACAAACTGATATCCTCGCCCCGGTAGGGTAACGACATAGTTGTTGTCGCCTGGCTTCTCCTCCAGCGCCCGCCGCAACGCGGAGATGCTTTGCGCCAGGCTGTTTTCGTCGACGAAAGTATCCGGCCAGGCATTCTTTAATAATTCGTCGCGGCTCACAACCCTTCCTGGGTTCTGTGCCAGATACAGCAGCACGTCAAAGGCCCGGCGGTTGAGCGTGACAAGCTCTTTTTCCCGCCGAAGAGTGCGCGCCAGGGCATCAATCTGGAACTCCCCGAAGCGAAATATCCCTTCTGGTTTCATTGCCTTAGGGGCCATTCAGAACTTGTCAGGACCTGTCAGAAGGCGTCACTGGCCTTTTTGGGGCGAGTGCCGCAACATCCGCTGCGTGAACAGCGAAGGCCGCGCGACACGAATCTACCAATGGCTGTCCAGTCGGGCAAGCTTTTTTCGTTCTGAGGCGTCCCGTCACGGCGCCAGCCGCACGGTTCGGACGGAGGTGACGGTTGAGCGGGAAGGGATCGCGCTACTGGTAGGTGGTGCGGCAGCGGACTTTGACAACTGCCCCCTTTGCGGACAGAAGCTAGCCGTGGCGCAGGCCGAGCAGGCGCGCCTTCGTCTCGTTGAGAGCTCGATCTCGCAAGGACCCGGTCCGGTGGACTTCGCTCCACCCCGAATATCCGGTGGCTCAACCAAATAAGTGGAGGTTGGCAGATCAGGGCATAGCTGAAACGGAAACCAAATCTAACACAAAGATTATTAAGAAAAATCTGGATGAAAACTAAGAACCGCAACCCGAGATTTGCACTGGGTAAGACTTTAACCGCAACCCTACGCCTGACCCTCGCGCTTCTCGCCCTGCCGGTTTACGCGGTCACGAATGAGGTGATCTGGGTTTCATTTTAGAGGTCGTCAGGAGCGGCGGCCGATGGACTCCTGCGCAATCGAACCCGCCGGCCGCTCGAGGGGATTACAGCAATCGGGTTCAGGATAAGAGATCAGAATTTGTTCTCAGAAGGCGGTTGCTTGCCGTAGCGGTCGATCCCTTGGGGGGGGAAGATTTACGGCGGCATTCTGAGCCAGAAGGGAGCCCGCCGGGGGGCAGGCTCCCTTTAAATGCCGGAAAAAGCTGGCTTAGTCATCGGATACATAACATTCGAGCTTGTCATGGTTATTTCGCCGCCTCAGTCAAATCAAAATGCATCGAGAGATCAGGACGGCCAGATCCGGAAGGGCCTAATGCGCCTCAAGAGTAAGTATGAAAATAGAACAATGAACGAGGCTCGACAGAATATTAAGAGTAGGAATGAGCGACTTTGTTTAGATGTCACAAGCTCAGCGGCCCTACTGATATCGAGTGCATTTCACGCTTTTTGGGCTTCGCGTTTTAGGGCGTGCTGCAGGGTTTGGTCTAACGCGGCTTTGGTTTTCTCGTATTCCTGTTGCGAGATTTGGCCTTGTTTGTGTTCGACTTCGAGCTGGAAGAGTTCTTCTTTCAGGCCTTCGAGCAACATGGAAGAGGAGCTTCGCCGGGCCGTAAGTGGCGAGCGACGAGAAGCTTGGGCGTCGGGAAGTTCGTAGTCAGATTCGGAATCCTCGATCGTTGTGAGCTTCGCGCGACCTGCGCGACTTGCGGACTGTTGCCGCGCGGCTACGAAAACGGCGCCAAAAACCAGCAGGGCTCCGAGGCCGCCGAGGATCGGCCAGCGGTATTTCTGCAGCGGGTCGGGAGCATCGATGGGCGGGCCGAGTCCGCCGCCGGGGCGGTTGCCGCTTGGCGGCGCCGAGGCGGTTTCTCCTTGGGTGGCGCCACCGGCCTCTTGTGGGTCGGACAACGTGCCTTCGCCGGAAATCTTGAACGCCAGGTTTTGGCCGGGCTTGAAGTTCGACGCGACTTGCACGCTGGCGTCGGGCTCATTCGGGTAGTTGATCAATTTGTAGCCGGCCGAAGTGGCCGCGGCGGTGAATTGCATCGCCTTGGGGGTCATGACGACAAAGTGTTCCAGGGGATACTGCGATTTGGGATCCAAGTTGGCGCTTCCAGTGTAAGGCATCTGGTAAGCCACTTCAAACCGCGTGAGGCCGGGGCGCAGCGGGAAGATGAACGAATAGCGATTCTTCTCACCTTCGGGAACCGGAGCGGTTTTCAAGGGGTTGCCATTTTCTGTCGTCGCGGTGGCGGAATCTGCAATGATCTGCGCTCCGTCGGGAATGTAGAACTCGAGGTTGCGCTCATCCATTTGAGTTCGCGGCGGTTTTGAGGAGTTCTGCACGCCAAATTCACGGACGATCTCGATCTGACCTTGCGCTGCCTGGATGCGCATGATGTCGGCGACCACGCTGATGCCGTCGATTTTTTTGCTGGCGTCGAAGACTTCGACCTCAACCGAAGTGGTGCCGGGCGGCGCCATGCGATGGTAGGTGACTCCCTGGTGAATGGCGCGCACCAGGTGCGGGGATTGCGCGTCGTCAAGCTTGAGGCTGAAATTGCCCTTGGCGTCGGTCTTGGTGCGTGCAGATTCTTCCATGCCCTGGGTGAGGCTGAGCAAAACCACATCGTCGCCGGCGGCGGGCTTTCCGGTGGTGGCGTTCTTCACGGTGCCGGTGAGAGTTTGGGCGGCGGCGAGGGAGGCGAGGAGAAGCGTCAGGGTTAAACCAACAAGGATGGTCGCGATGTGGTAATTGCCACGCCAGCTGCGGCCCGATGCACCTGGGCCGCCGGACAGCCGAGAGCCTGCCCTGAGCCTGTCGAAGGGGCGGCTTTCTCCACATGAGTTGCTTTGCTCCGCAAGAAACGCCTCGCTCACAATCCCAGTCCCTCTTACAGCGTGAGTTGCATTCAACCTTTTGTCCTCCGGGGTGCGGATGCGGCTTTTGATTCCAGGCGAGCGATTTCTGCCAGCAACGTGGCGGCTTCGTCCTGCAGCGAAGACTTGAGCGAGTAATAGTCGGCATCTGGCACCTTGCCGGCTTTGTACTCGAAATTCAGGTCGCGCAGGTTTTCGTAGACGGCATCCTTGCGCTCGCGCAGGAATGAGGCGCGGGTTTTCTCCGGACCGAGAAAAATCTTTTCCGGAAGATAGAAAACATAAGCCAGAGCTGCGACGGTTGCGACGACGTAGAACAGGATCATCACAATTCAGTCTCCTTGTCGGCCTGGTCGCGGAATTGTTCGAGTTCGGTGCGACTGATCCTCGGGATACCCGTCGAGCCCGAACCCGCTAGTTCCGAAGAAGAGCCATTGCTCGGCTCATGATCGGCTGGGCTTGGCGAAGGATTGTTTCGCCATCCTCGAACCACCAGCACTACCAGGCCGAAGCCAAAGAAGAGCGCGGCGAAAGGAACAATCCAGGCGGTGCGGTTGAACCCGGTGGTTGTAGGTGCGGCCAGCACCGTAGGACCGTATTTCTGCACGAAGGCTTGCTGCACTAAGCTGTCGCTGTCCCCCCGTGCGACCTGCGCCGCCAATTCGTTGCGCATGCCGTCGGAGTCCGGGCAGCCCACATGGTTGCATTCCAGAAGAATCTGGTTGCATCCGCAGATGCACATGATCTGGTGGCCCAGGTCGGTGAAGCGCGTGGCCGGGTCACCGGCTCCGGCGAAGACGAAGACTGCCAGGCAGAGGAGCAGTGCCTGGACAATCTTGCGGCGGTGGGCCTGCGTTCGATTCGAGTTCGTCATTGGCTTTGGCATCGGTACATATTCAATATCTGCTGCTTAATATCCGCTGCCGGCATTTCGCCGGCAAGAGTGCTCGCGCCCCACCAGCAAAACCACCGGGCTGTGCCCGGCGGACAGCCGAGGCGGCTGTCCCTACGCTGATCCTTGCCATCCTCGAACGTCATAATCAGTCTCCGATCACCGCATGAACGGGTTCGGCTACGCGCTTGGTTACCGGCACACGCGCGGGTGCCGGGCCATTCGGTATCAAGGCCATAGCCGTTCCTAGCACCATGACCCACGCTCCGATCCAGATCCAGATGACCATGGGATTCAGGTGCGCCTTGATAATGGGCCAGCCTTTTTCGTTTTGACCTTCGAAGATCACGTAGAGATCTTCCTTAAACGTGGAGCGAATAAAGGGCAGGGTCGAGGCCTGTTGGCTGGCTTTGTAGAAACGGCGCTCGGGGTAGAGAGTGTCGATCTTGTTGCCGTTCTTGTAGACATCGAGCACGGCCCACTCGCTGGCGTAGTTCGGAAACTCCTCATCGGTGTAAGACCGGCAGATGAGCGCGTAGTTGCCGATGGTCATCTGGTCGCCGTAGTTCAATCCCTTGTCGGCCTCTTTCTCCTGGTTGAAGGCGGAGCCGGCGAAGCCAATCATGGCGAGAACCACGCCGAAATGAACAATGTAGCCGCCGTAGCGGCGCGTGTTGCGATGGCCGAGCTGCACGATGGAGGCGAACATGCCCTGTCCGGTATGGCCGGAGATGACTCGGCCACCGCGATAGAACTCGGACACGATGGTGAAGATGACCAGCGCGGAGAGGAAAATCGTCATCAGCGAGTAAAGGTAGGTGACGTCGCGCCACGGCCGCATGCCGAAAATCGATCCCCAACTTTGCGGGGTGATCATCAAGAAAATCGCAACCGCGAGGGCGCCGATTGTGGGCCACAGGAAATTGCGCTTCAGGCTTTCGAGGGACGTCTTGCGCCAGGCCAGCAGCGGGCCGACCGCAGTGAGCAGCAACAGCAGCAGCGCCACCGGAATATTCACCTTGTTATAGAAAGGCGCGCCCACCGTGACTTTGTTTCCTTGCACCCATTCCGAAATTTTCGGAAACCATGTCCCCCACAGCACGGTGAAGCAGGCCAGCAGGAGCAGCAGGTTGTTGAACAGGAAACTCGACTCGCGCGAGATCAGCGACTCCAGCTTGTGCTCGCTTTTCAGGTGCGACCTGTTCTTGATGAAGAAAAACAGGAACGCGACGAACGTGATGCCCAGGAACCACGCGAACCAGTCGCCGATCGATGACTGCGCGAAGGCGTGCACGGAACTGATGATCCCGCTGCGGGTGAGGAACGTTCCAAGAATTGCCAGCCAGAACGCGGCGAACACCAGCCACATGTTCCAGACCTTCAGCATGCCGCGTTTCTCCTGCATCATCACCGAGTGCAGGAAGGCGGTGCCGACCAGCCAGGGCATGAGCGAAGCGTTCTCGACGGGGTCCCATCCCCAGTAGCCGCCCCAGCCCAGCACCGAATATGCCCAGTGCGCGCCGAGAAAAACTCCGCAGGTCAGGAAAATCCAGGTGACCATGGTCCAGCGGCGGGTGATGTGGATCCACTTTTCGCCGGGGTATTTCATGATCAGTGCGCCCAACGCGAAAGCAAACGGCACGGTGAATCCGACGTAGCCCAGGTAGAGCATGGGCGGATGGATCACCATCTCGGGATATTGCAGGAGCGGATTCAGGCCGCTGCCATCGGCACGGAGTGGCCCTTCGAGAATGCCGAACGGATTCGCGGCCAGATTCAACAGCAGAAGAAAAAAGACCTGCACCGCGGCCAGGACTACCGAAGCATAGGCAAACAGGCGCGGATCAGTCTTATAACGCAACCGCAGCACAAAACCGTAGGCCGACAGCAGCAGCGACCAGAACAGAAGCGAACCTTCCTGACCCGACCAGAGCGTGGCAAACTTATAAGGAGCGGAGAGGTCGCGGTTGCTGTGATGGAAGATATAGGCGATGGTGAAGTCGTTCTGGAACGCGGCAGTGACCAGAACAACAGCGGCCAGCAGTACCGCGGCAAAACAGGCAACTCCGGCGCGGCGGGCGGTTTCACCCACGCGGCCCATACCTTCGCTCTCATGACCACTTTGAAAGAACAGCGCGATCATTCCGACGAGGAATGAATAAGCGGCGAGCGCCAAAGCGAGGAGCAAAGCGAAACTACCAATTTGCGCCATGAGGGGGAAATCCTCAGTATCTTTTCAAAAAACCTGACCCCGGGCAAACGCAGAAGCTTCAGCCCGGGCAGAGGGCGGAAGGCCAAGAAACGAACGCCGCGAGTATTGTCCCACATCGCAGGCGACTTGTTGCGGGCAGGGCCGAAAATCTATGGCGTTCCGGGTTTGGAGATGCCCATCTGGGGACAGTCGCCTGTTCGACCTCTCTGCGGCCGAGAAAAGACGCTGGCTACCTGCCCACCGATGGCTGCGGCTGGAAGCGGCTAGTTGTCAAAACCTGCACGACGGCGGGCGCAAGAAACCTCCTTAAGGCGGAGCCAGCAGTTTGGCCGCCAAACACGGTCAACCCGGAAGTATTCGTCTACGCCCGATGCTCCTGATAACGATCTAGGATTTCGCGCTCCGCGACCAGCCAGTCATCGGTCTCGCTTCCGGACGTGGCTCCCCGCTGCATGTAGAGTTCGAAGGCGCGACGGCGGATTTCCTCTTCCAGGCTAAACGGCACCACGCTGGACCGGGGCGCCGACTTCTTCGCTTGCGACTTGCCATTCTCGCCCACGGCCACTGGCGCTAGGGCAGTTTCGCCGGGAGCGACGGACGTGGCTTCTGGACTGTTTACGGACGGCTTTCCGGTGCGGGTTTTGGACCTTGCCATGATCGAACACTCCTTGCCGACTCTATGAGTCAGTATGAATTGACTTGCTTGTAAGTGGAGCGCAAACACTTCGCCCCTTAAATTTCTGCTGCACTTTCGGTTTTTCCCAGAGGTGTTTCTACTATAAACCCTTCCCCCCTGTGGATGAAACCCTCGTGTGCCAAATCATTCCAGTCAGGTTTCAGAGGGAATACGCCGCTGAAACCGGGAGGCGAGTTCGGCAACTGGCGGGGACGCCAGCACAAGAAAATAAGTTCGGCAGAGGTACAATTCCACCTGCCATCAGGCCGTGAGCGCCGGCTGAACCGTCGCCGAACCCCGGCTGAACCTTGGGCCAGAAACATAATGGACCAGAAACATAATCCTCTGCGGTTACTCGTGGTCCTGGGCGGTCTCGTGGCGATTGTTTCCGCGGGATGGGGGCAATCCAGCAAGCGCGTAGCTGGACGCTCCGATTCGCCCACCGCTGTGCAGCCAGTCGTGAACGAACCGGCCGGAGCGACCCGCTGCCAGTTCTGCCATCCTTCCCAGGTCGAGGGCTACGCACGCTCGGCGATGGCCCATTCTCTCCGCAGGGCGGGTCAGGAGCCGGATGGCACGGTCAACACGACCGACGCGAAGATCACCATGCATTCGTCACCGGCGGGATATTGGCAGCGGCTGCAAAGTGGTGGAGACGCAATCAACTACCGCATCGATTACGTGATTGGGTCCGGCAATCATGCCTCTGGCTACCTGCTCGACCTGGAGGGTCATCTATTCCAATCTCCGGTCGCCTACTACAAGAGCCGCGGGGCGTATGATCTGGCGCCGGGATACGAGGGACTACCAAATCCAGATTTCACAAGGCCCGTGGCCGAAGGATGTCTGTTTTGCCATTCCGGAACCGCGGTACATATCTCGGGAACCTCGAACGCGTACCGGTCGCCGGCATTCTCCGCGGAGGCGATTACGTGTGAGCGCTGTCATGGATCGGCGGCAAAGCATCTCGGTGATCCCAGGGCCGGCACAATTATCAATCCCGCAAAGCTTGATCACGCTGCTCGCGACAGCGTTTGCGAACAGTGCCACCTGTTGGGGGTGGGCAGGGTACTCAATCCGGGGAAAAAGTTTACCGATTTTCGTCCGGGACAGAGCATGGAAGATGTTTTCACCACATACCGAAATGTTTCGCCACCGGGCGCGGACGCCGAGAAATTCAAAGTTATCAGCCACGTGGAGCAACTCTCGAGAAGCACTTGCGCGCGTGAGAGCCATGGCCAGCTGTGGTGCGGCACCTGCCATGACCCACACAATAAACCACTCGAACCCGTGCAGTTGTTTCGCTCCAAGTGCCTTTCCTGCCACACCCGGAGTTTTCCAAATTCCCACCCGGATAAGCAGAGTAACTGCATCGGTTGCCATATGCCCCGCCGCGATGCCAAAGACGGAGGACATACGGCTTTTACCGACCACAGAATCCAGCGACGTCCCGAGCCCCAACAAATCCTGCCGGAAGATATTGACATTGCGGCGTGGCGTGAACCTGCTCCGGACTTACAGAAGAGGAACCTGGGTATTGCCTATGTGAATGTTGGCGCAGAACGCCGTTACCCACCATTTGTGATTCGCGGTTACCGCATGCTGACGGAAGAGCAAAACCAGTTTGCTACCGACAGCGCAGTTTTCACGGCCATGGGTACCGCTCTGCTGCTGGGCAAACAATCGACGGAAGCGGAATTGGCTTTTGATCGCGCCCTGCAACTCGACCCGGACTCGGCCCCGGGCGAGACCAACGCTGCGTCAGCGTACCTGCAAGCTGGCGATGTCGATAAAGCAGTGGCTCACCTGGAGCGCGCAGTCAGGATTGATCCGCTACATCTGCCCGCGGATATGCCGCTGATCGATCTTTATAAGCGCCAGGGAAACACGGCGAAAGCCGCCGAGTTGGCGGACAGAGTCAGCGCGGTCTTAGATCGGCAAAATGATCGGCAAAACGACCGGCAAAATGACAAGACCGAAGAGACTCCTGTTGCCGGCAGTTCACCTCAAGTGGCAGAAGCAGTCTTCGAAAACATCCAGGTGCTCAAGGGCGTTCCTTCCGATCAACTGATTCCCGCCATGCGATTCATCGCTGCGTCGCTGGGAGTGGAATGCAAGCACTGCCACGTGCAAGATCATTTTGACAAGGACGACAAGAAGCCCAAACAGATCGCGCGCGACATGATGCGAATGATGTTTGCGATCGATAAGGACAACTTCGAAGGCAATCGGGAAGTCACTTGCTACTCCTGCCATAAAGGCTCGCTGAAACCGGAAGGCACTCCGTTTGTTGAGAGTGAGGGGCAGCTAAAGCCGGCAACGATGGCGGCTACAGCTGCGACGGAAGGGAAGCTTCCGGTCGACATGCCTACGGCAGACCAACTGATTGACAACTACATTCGGGCGCTTGGGGGAGCGGCGGCGATCGAGAAGATCACCAGCCGCGAGGAGGAAGGCACGACAACTCTTGGTGGGCAAGCCATACGCATCGAAAGTTTCGATCAGAATCCGGGCAAGCAAGCCGTGGTCCGGCACCTGCCGGCCGGAGACAGCATGACTGTTTTCGATGGCCACGAGGGCTGGTCCAGCATGCCGGGACGGCCGGCGCGTGAGATGCATGGACCGGACCTGGATGCCGCGCAGATGGACGCAGACCTTCATTTTCCGCTGCACATCAAGCAAGTGTTTGCCGAGTTGCGAGTCGAATATCCGGAAAACATCGGCGACCGCGAAGCGTATGTGGTTTTGGGCACACGGAATGGGCAACCACCGGTGAAGTTATATTTCGACGAACAGTCTGGACTGCTGGAACGTGTCGTGCGTTACGCTCCGTCGCCCCTCGGGCTTGTTCCCACTCGAATCGACTACGGCGACTACAGGATTTTTGACGGCGTCGAGATTCCGTTCCGCACGACAGTGGCGCAACCGGGCGAGAGTTTCACGTTCCAGGTGGAGCAAGTCCGGCACAATGTTCCGATCGATGATGCCAAGTTTGCAAAGCCAACCGCATCCGGGCAAAAATCATCGGGGCCGTAGCGCTTGACTGGAGCCTGGGTTTGACAGGATTGTTTTGAAGACTCGCCGTCTCGATGCTCGGCTGGGGCCGGATCATGAACTCATGCAGACTGGCTCGCCGTAGGCGCCCTGGTTCTGCCGACGCGAAATGCAGCGCGAGATCTGCTTCTACGTGTATGGGGCTTGTCGGCCGGCATCGCGTGGATTGATCAATCGGATTTTCGCATCGTTCGACTGCGGACTGACCTGCTGGCCGCTCAGCCCCAGATTCTGGTGCAAAAGCAGACGGCCAATATTCTGTTTGGCGCGGTGCGGATACCCACGCTTGAGTTGACCTTGTGGTTGCCTCAAGCGGTACACGCCGAAATGGAAGCTCGCGGGCAGATATCGTCCAGGAGCAACATAAGTATTCGAAGTACCGGCTGTACAAGCGCAGCGCAAAATGATCTTGTCTCCGAATCATTGAACCGGGCACCGACGAAACACTCGCGTGCCTTGCTTCGCTACTTCGGCTCCGTAACCCGGAGCGTTTGATTCTCGTCAATACCGGTGGTCAGAGCCTGTTTGCGGCCCGACGGCCAGTCGATTTCTATACGGTCAATCTTCTCCGCCTCACCCAGCCCGAAGTAGAGCGGGAGAACACTCTGCGCCAGGTAGCCGGACTTGCCGTCGTTGTACTTGGTGTAAATTTGTCCGCCCGCGTGCACACGAATGGTTGCGCCGAGCCCGTTGCGATTCGAACTGGTGCCCTCAAGAACAATCTTGATCCAGTGAATCTTTTTTAGCTGCGCGAGATTGCTGACCAATACCTGCGGCTCAGAATTGAAATCATTCGTAACGATGTCGAGATCACCGTCGTTATCGAGATCGAATATGACGGAAGAGCGGCTGGAACGTGGCGCCATGACGATCGATTTTCCGCTCTGCCCGGCACAGACTTTGCTGTCCAGCTTTTCCTGCGCCTGCCTCTCCTTCGGGTCAGAGCAGTCGATTTCAAACCACGGCGTGTAGAGATTCTTGCGCGGCTCGATTCCGAGAACGAACTCGGCGTCGTCAAACTTTTTTCCGTGGTCGTTCAACAGAAGGGAATTAATGCCGTAGCGGTAGGGATAACTCATGCCGGAGGCGATGAAGATGTCGTCCCATCCGTCCGCGTTAAGGTCGCCGACGCTGGGGCCCCAGGGCCAATACGTTTCTGCTCCCAGACGATCGGAGACTTCTTCGAATTTTCCGTTGCCCAGATTGTGATAGAGAGCATTTCCCCAGATGTAGTCGACCTTGGTTCCTTGAATATAGGAATCAGTCCAGGTGATGTTGGATTTCTTCTTTTCGTTTTCCGGGCCTGGTTCATCGCTCATGTCGGAGTGCATGTCGACGATGAACAGATCCATCAGCCCGTCATTGTCGTAATCGAAAAATTTCAGTCCCATGGCCCCCCACGGAGTCTTAGGGAAATACTGGTCGGTTTTCTCGACAAACTTCTTGCCACCCTGGTTCTCGTAATAATGGCTGTGTCCCTGCATGTTGAGAAAGAAGATGTCAGGAAAACCATCGCCATTCAGGTCAGCGAAGCTGGCGTCGCCGCACCAACCGTGCGGGCTCAAGCCAACCTCGGCAGTTACGTCTTTGAACCGGTGGTGGCCCATATTCTTGTAGAGGACAGGATATTCATAGCGCTCCGGATGCAGGTGTCCTTCAAAGGCGTTGGGTATCCCGATGTATTCGTCGTCCGGACCTTTTTCGTCATAGGTGTACTTGCCCACGTTGCAGACGAGAAGGTCGACCAATCCGTCGTTATCGTAGTCGAAGAAGAATGCTCCGGAAGAGTGAGCGACCAGCCCCAGGCCCGCTTCCTGGGTAATGTCTTTGAAGTGTCCGTGGCCGTCGTTCTTGAGCAGCACATTTCCGCCGCGAACGGTTGTGATGAAGAGATCCTGGCTGCCGTCGTTGTCGACGTCGGCGAAGGCGGCGGCCACGCTGATACGGCCCGGAAGTCCGACGCCGGCTTCCTGCGTGATGTTCTTAAACTTGCCATTGCCCAGGTTTTTCCAGAGTTCGTTTCCGCCAACCTGATTGACGAAGTAGATATCGTAAAGTCCGTCGCCGTCGACGTCGGCCACCGCGACTGCGCTGCCGTGGTCGTAGTGGCCCATCCGCATGTGCTTGGTAATATCGTCCACCGCGTGGTAGGTGAAGGTGATGCCGCTTTCCTTCAGTTTGTCGGCGAACTGGAATTGATAAAAAACTTTAAATTGCTTGGCGGCCTCCATCTGGGCCTTCTTGCGGGCAGGAAGAGAATCCTTTCCCATATCGTCTTCAGGGTAGCGAGCGCGGACTCCGGAATCAGAGGCAGCACCCGTCAGGGCGAGAAGCGCGACCGGGAGCAACTTCTGAATGAGCCTGAGCAAACGATTTCCCCGAAGCGGCATGCTGCGATCTCCTGGCATCGGATTGTACCTGTAGCCCGTTTGCCCACTCAAATGAGAAAATTGGCTTGAAAGCGATCTGGCGGATACCTGAAGATGGCGGTTCACCGTCCGATTCAGGGCCTTATGCGGGGAAACATTTTCCAAACTCCCCCGCGTCGAGAGAAGGCGAGATAATAGCCAGGTATGCGTTTCCCCGCTCGGCTGGGTGTTCTGTCTGCAACGTTCGCCGCTTGTTCCCTCCTCGCTGCTCAGACCGCGACGGAGCAGGTCGGAGCCATTACTGCTGCGTTGCGTGCGGGGCAATTCGACAAGGCACTGCAATGGCTGCAACCCGCGCTGCAACAGAGTCCCAAGAATCCGCAATTGTGGACCTTGCGCGGCATTGCTCTTTCCGGCGAAGGAAACAAAAAGGAAGCGCTCGGAGCGTTCCGCCACGCGCTGGAGAAGTCGCCCGACTATCTGCCGGCATTGGAAGGGGCGGCGCAGATCGAGTATGAGAACGGGGGAAAGGATGCGGTTGCTCTGTTGCAACATATCCTGCAGTTGCGTCCAAACGATCCCACCAGCCATGCCATGTTAGCCGTGCTGGCTTACCGCCGTCGAGACTGTGCCAGTGCGGTGCCTCACTTTGAGCAGAGCGGCTCCCTCGCGGAATCGCAGGCTGGAGCGTTTCAGGAATATGGCGATTGTCTGGTTCGGCTGAAGGAAACCGAGAAGGCGATTAAAGTTTTCAGTCGCGCGCTGGCGCAATCGAACTCGGATGCGGGTGTTCGCTACCAGCTCGCTTCCGTGCAGCTGATGGCGCAGCATGCCAAAGATGCGATCGCGACGCTGGAGCCACTGCTACAGGAAAAAGCGACGGATGCGAATGTCCTCGATCTAGCGGCCTCCGCGTACGAAGCCGATGGCAACACTCCAGAGGCGGTCCGTCTTCTCCGCCAGGCGATTCTGTCGGATCCTCACAAGATCAACCTCTATCTCGATTTTGCCAACGTTTCTATTGACCATCAGTCGTTCTCAGTGGGCGTCGATATGATCGACGCGGGACTGCGGGCGGAGCCGAAGGCGGCGGCCTTGTATGTGGCGCGCGGCGTGCTCTACGTGCAGCTTGCGCAATATGACAAGGCCGAGGCCGATTTCGAAACCGCCGACGCTCTCGATCCCCGGCAAGCGATGGGCTCAGCTGCGGAGGGGCTGGCCGCCGTGCAGAACAACGATCCCGAGCGCGCGCTGGCTACGGTACGGGCAAAATTGGTAAAGCGCCCTAACGATCCGTTCCTTCTTTATTTGCAAGCGGACATTTTGACACAACGCGGCCCCGATCCCGGCAGTTTGGAATTTCGCGAAGCCATGGCTTCGGCCAAGAAGGCAGTTTCACTCCGCCCGTCGTTGACGGCCGCTCACGACGTTTTGGCGAAGCTCTACCTGCAGGCGGGAGAGAACGACGCGGCCATCGGGCAGTGCCGTAAAGCTTTGAGTAGCGACCCCAAGGACCAAACGGCGCTGTATCACCTGATCCAGGCTCTGCGGAAAAGCGGGCGAACCGATGATATTCCGGAATTGCTCAAGCGGTTGGCCGACCTCCGCATGGAAGGCACCAAGGAAGAGGCGGAACACAATCGTTACAAGCTAGTGGAAGAGAAAACGCCGTCCTCCTCGGAGAACCAAGAGAACCAAGAGAAACAAGACAAACAAGAAAAACAGGAGAAACCGCAGCCTTGACCGTCAACCGCCGCGACTTTGTCAGGCTGTCCCTCAGCTCCGCGCTCCTCGTGACGGCGCCACGGCTGCTGGCTCAGGGGGTGGCCGCTCACACCGTCAAACCCGTGGCGCGACCAGCGCCGTCGGGGCGTCCCTTCTATGCCCACTTCGTCGATGTCGCGGCGGCTGCCGGTTTACACGCGCCGGTGATCTACGGCGGCATCGAAAGTAAGAAATACATTCTGGAGGCTACCGGTTGTGGCTGCGCCTTCATCGACTATGACAACGATGGTTGGATCGATATTTTTCTGTTGTCCGGCACGCGCCTGGATGGAGATCTGCCGGATGCGACGAATCGCCTCTACAAGAACAACCGCGACGGAACCTTCACGGATGTAACGGAGAAGGCCGGACTCAAAGCCGTGGGCTGGGCGTCAGGCGTGTGCATTGGCGACTATAACAACGACGGGTTCGAGGACATCTTCTGCACTTACTTCGGGCAAAATCGTCTTTACCGCAACAATGGCGATGGAACGTTTACTGACGTCACCAAGGCCGCGGGACTTTGGAATGGTCAACCGGGGAACGATCAGCCCCGTTGGGGAGCAGGGTGCAGTTTCCTGGACTACAACCGGGACGGGCATCTCGATCTTTTTGTTTCGAACTACGTGCGCTTTTCCTTCGAGCACGCGCCGGTGCCGGGCCAAAACGTAAATTGCAATTGGAAAGGTGTACCCGTCGAGTGCGGGCCACGAGGATTGCCAACCGGCCGACATTCACTCTACCGCAACAATGGCGACGGCACTTTTATCGACGTGAGCCAGCAGGCCGGAATCGCCAGCGCGACCGAATGCTACGGGATGACCGTGGTCGCTGCCGATCTCGACGAAGACGGCTGGACAGACATCCTTGTGGCATGCGATTCCACTCCCAGTTTGCTCTTCATGAACAATCATGACGGAACGTTTCGGGAAGAAGGCGTGCTTCGCGGCGTAGCGCTCAGCGATGACGGGATGGAGCAGGCGGGAATGGGTGTGGGAGTCGGGGACTACGATCCAGACGGCCATTTGGATCTGTTCAAGACTCACTTTGCCGAGGACGCCAACGGCCTCTATCACAACGACGGCAAAGGAAACTTTGACGACCTGACGCGATCGTCGCGCGTGGCAGTCGATACCCGCTACATCTGCTGGGGCGCTGGCATCGTCGATCTGGATAACGATGGCTATCCCGATCTGTTCATGGTTACAGGCAACGTTTACCCGGAAGTTGAGCGCAAGCTGCCGCAATACCCCAACAAAAGCCCCCGCGCGGTGTTTCGCAATCTGGGCAATCGCACGTTTGAAGAACTGGGGGCGGAAGCTGGGCCCGGTGTGACTGACGCTCACTCCAGCCGCGGCTGCGCTTTCGGAGATTTCGACAACGATGGAGATATCGACATCCTCATCGTCAATCTGAACGAACCTCCATCCCTGTTGCGAAACGACATGAAGGGAAAGCAGAACTGGATCAAGATCAAACTCGAGGGAGTCAAATCCAACCGCAGCGCGATTGGGGCGCGGGTGCTGGCCCACTATGGGGGCAAGGTGCAGGCGCAGGCCGTGCTCAGCCAGTCCAGCTTCTATTCCTGTAATGATTCCCGCCTGCATTTCGGCCTGGGCGGATCCGCTTCCGTCGACCTTGACATCTACTGGCCCAACGGCCTGCACGAAAAGTACAAGGGACTTTCCGCCAACCAACTCATCACCCTGCGGGAAGAAGCGGGAATTGTGAAAAACAAAGGCTGGAGCCGCGGCTGAGTTCGGGGTGAATCATCTCTAAAGTTTTCCTTCTACATAACGCTCGGTCCACAGTAAACGTTCCCGACGGCACCGCACCCGAGAAAGTTCTTGACAACAGTAAACCCTAGTATTTATATAGTAGCGGCTTGGAGTAAACGTTTGCTCAAACGCTTCTGCGGGGAAGCGCGCTTGGGAGGAACCATGCAGCTCCGTCGCTATCTGTGGTTACTGTCTGCCGTCCTTTTCAGCACTGCCGCGTTCGCGCAGTTCACCAGCAGTGTGCAAGGCACCGTGCAGGATTCCTCGGGGGCCGGTATCCCCAAGGTCACGGTGCAGTTGGTCAACACCGCCACCAATGCCATCCAGGCTGCGACGGGGGATGAGGCTGGCAACTTCCGGTTCTTAAGCCTTGCGCCTGGTTCCTACAAAATTACGGCGGATGCGGCTGGCTTCGCAAAATCTGAGGTCGACGTTACGCTGCTCACCGAGCAGAATCTGAACGTGCCGATCACGCTGAAGGTGGGTTCCGTGTCCGAAGCACTCACGGTCACCACGGAAGCTCCGGTGGTCGACACGGCGGATAGCCGCACGCAACTGACGCTCGAAAATCAGGCGGTCGATCAGTTGCCGATCGTCGGCCGCAACCTGGTCACTCTGGTGACGATGGCGCCAGGCGCCTCCGGCTTGGGCACGAGCGCCTCGGGCAGTCCGGCATCGGGCGTGGACAACTACTCCACCGAAGAGCAGGTGGATGCCAGCGCCAACGGCCAGGGCCAGAATAACAACCAATACGTGGTCGATGGGCTGGACGTGACCAGCGGAATTCGTCAGGGCGTCTTGAATCTCACGCCTCAGCCTGAGGCCATTCAGGAAACCAGCGTTCAGGTCAACACCTTTAGCAGTGAGTACAGTCGCGCCGCCGGATTGCAGACCATGTTTACCACGCGGTCTGGCACCAACGGGTTCCATGGTTCCGCGTCAGATTATTTCAATTACCAGGGAATGTTTGCGAATCAGCACTACGTGAGCTCTTCAGCAGCTCCCTACCAGCCCTTCCATTCCAACAACATGGATTTTGCGATCGGCGGCCCCATAGTTCCTCACCACAATAGCTTTTTCTATTTTTCGGTTGAGCCACTGCGCTCATCCGCTAGCGCCGGTGGATCGGTGACGTTCGCAGATCCGGCGTTCATAACGTGGGCGCAGGGGACCAACTCCCCAATTCTGACTGGAGCCACGGTCGCAACGTCGGTAGGGACCGGAGTGCTCACCAAGTACCAGCCGGTGGGTGTGTCCGGCGTCACTGTCTCGCAGACCGCGAGTGCTGTTCTTGGTGCGAGCGTTTGCGGGACACCGGCCGCCGATAATATCCCTTGCTCCACGCCCATGATCGACACCGGCGTATTTGGCGCTACGCAGATACGCAACGGTACGCAGTATTTTGGCCGCATCGACCAGGTTTTCAAGAACGACAAAGTTTATGCCAGCATTTTCAGGACTCTTCTGCAGACCGGTGCGCCTTCAGCCATGCCGCAATTCTCCGCGCTGAATAATACGTGGCAAGTCGCGGGGCAGGCCACCTGGACGCATACTTTCTCTCCCACCACGCTGAATGACTTCACGGCTGGCCTGAGCCGGGTGGAGGGCGTGCTCGGCAGTGGGGCCCCAGCCACGGGTTACTACGTTCCCTCGATATCGGTAAACGGCATCAACGTGGATTCGGGGCAAGCGTTCGGAGTCGGCTTCGCTCAGGGTGACTTCATTCAGCATAACTATCACTGGCGTGACGTGCTCACCCACGTAAAGGGCGCCCATACTCTGAAGTTTGGCTACGAGGGATGGTACGGCGATGATGTCGAGCCTTTCCAGGGACCCTGGTCGCAGCCCAAGTTCTCGTTCAGCAGTCTGCTGACTCTGGCCGAAGACGCCCCGACCAATGAGAACGGCATTTATTACAACCCGCAAAACGGTACGGAGCAGTTGTGGAGTTGGGATGCAGCCTCCAGAACTTTTGGACTTTTCGTGGAAGACACCTGGAAGGCGAGGAAGAATCTGACCTTGACGTTGGGCCTGCGCTATGACGACAGCGGCAATCCCTGGTCCAAGAGCGCGTCGACTGTGTTGGGAAACTTTTACCTCGGCACAGGTACAACCGAGCAAGAACAAGTGGCAAACGGTTACGCCAAGGCCACCCACAACGCTTTGCTGCACTCGGTGGACAATCTCTTCAGTCCGCGCGTCGGCGTCGCCTGGGATCCCACGGGACACGGCGACTGGGTATTGCGCGGCGGGTTTGGAATCTACAACAACTGGTTGACTCAGGCGAATGTGCAGGAAGAATTCCGCGGCAGCCCTCCCGGCGAGGTTGATCCGACCTTTGTCGCCGGAGGGACACCTAGTACGCAGGCGCCCATTTTCGTCCTCGGGAACAGCAACAAGCCCCCGTTTGGATTTACGTTCCCGACGTTCGGGCCAGGGACGGGCCCTACACCGCGAGCAGGAGGCGGGCTTAACGCGCAAGGAGGAGTGGTAGGAGCCGCTTTCAGCATTGGTGGCGTTAACCCACTCTTGAAGTCTCCAAAATCGAACATCTGGTCTGCGACCTTGGAGCGGAAGATTGGGAACAACTTTGCGGCCAGCGTCGGGTATAACGGATCCCATTCCTACAATATGGTGGGCAATGGCAATTCCATCGGGAATGTCTCCTATGGGGTGGACATCAATTCGTTCTCGGGCGACCTGATCACCCAAATGAACAACAGTCTGACCCCGCGGATTCCCAGCGCAACGCGTCTCAATACCAGCTTTGGTGCAATCACCTATGCTGACAACGACCGTTACGGCAACTACGACGCCGTGATTTTTGACGTCAGAGGGCATTTTGCGCGTGGGTTCCTGGATGCTTCCTATACGCGTTCCCGTTCTCAGGATGACGCGCTGGACTATCCCAACTCGGCAGGGTTGAATCCGGGACAGTACTACGGGCCGTCGATCTTTGATGTGCCCAACCGCTTCTCCCTAAGTTTCAATTACCAACTGAAAGGCATGAATAGCGGCAAGGGGGCGATCGGCTATCTGACCGGGGGATGGGGCGTTAGCGGAACCAGCATCGTCCAGTCGGGTTATCCCTTAAGCGCAGGGAATTCGAATAGCTTCCTTGCGGTGTGCCAATCCGGTGCGCTCAGTAACGTCACGGGATGCTCGGTCTCGGACCCGGCTGTTTCTTACCAGGCGGGCAGCGGCGACTACAACGGCGACGGGGATACCCTTGCCTACCCGGATGCGGTCCGTTACAGCCAGTCCACGAACAACAAATCATGGCTCACTGGGGCAATTCCCAAGGGCGACTTCGCCGTTCCCACGTTCGGTGCAGAGGGGAATGAGAAGTCCATGCAGTTCCGCGGGCCGAATTTCTACGAGACCAATATCAACTTCTACAAGAACACGCATATCACGGAAAGAGTCAATTTCGAGTTTCGGTTTGATGTATTCAACATTTTCAATCGGGCTAACTACACGAACATCGACACCAATTTACCGGATGGAAATTTTGGCCAGGCGACCTCATCGCACGAGCCCCGATTCTGGCAACTGGGAGGCAAGATTTCGTTCTAGGCGGTTCGACGACGGAAAGAAAAATATCTGACCACGCAGGGCACGACGTATCACGAAGGAGATCGCTGGTAGGATTTCTTTCGTGTGACGTTGTGCCCTTTGTGGTCACTGGCGTGTACCGGGCGCGGTCCCGGCCCGAGATTGCATACTCACCATTCGGGATGCTCTGGTACGATTGCTTCTGCGCTGAAATCCGGATGGCGAATCTATTGTCGAAATCCAGATTGTCGAGATCCAGAAGGCTGAAAATCGAGAGGGCTGAAAATGAAGCTTCTGCTCACCAGCGCTGCTCGCGTGCTTACACTGCTGGTTTTTGTCCTTGGAGTTGGGGTGATGACGTCTTACGCCGACCTGCCGACGAGAAAATATCTCAATCTGGCGGCTATCAAAGTGATGGTTGCTGGAGCCGAAGCTGAAGCGCAACGGCTCCACGTGGACGTGACAATTTGCGTGGTGGACGAAAGCGGCAATCTGCTTTTTCTGCAGAAGGCGGATAGCGCGCCACTTAACACCATTACCTGGGCACAGAAAAAAGCCCGCCATGCGGCCTTTTACAGGAGCCCATCGAAAGACGCCGCCGAGAATTTGAAAAAGGGTAATCTGGACGCGCTTGCGTTTCCCGACTACTTCCCCAACCAGGGCGGACTACCCATTCAGGTTGACGGCCAGACCCTTGGCGGAATCGCCGCTAGCGGGGCGAAGCCTGAAGTCGACGAAGCCGTCGCGCAGGCGGGACTGGACGCGTTCTTCGGCAAGAAGTAGCGTAGGGCAGGGATCAAAGGGCAGAGGTCAGCGATCAGGGGGCAGTGCGCCGGGCTGTTGCAAATGATCGCCGCTAATGATTGTCCTGAAGAAGCTCAGTTTCGGAATGCTCTGGCTGGTTTGTCTGTGCGCCGCCTTCGCGCAGGATCGGGAAGGCCAGGTTGAGGCGATCGCGTCGGCGCTGCGGGCCAGCGAGTATGACCGGGCAGTCGAGATGACCCGCTCTGCCTTGAAAGAATCTCCCAACAACGCCCAGCTGTGGGCGATGCAAGGCGCCGGCTACGCCGGGGAAGGACACAAGCCGGAAGCGTTAACTTCCTACCGGGCCGCGCTCAAGATTTCTCCCGATTATCTCCCCGCGCTGCAGGGTGCGGTGCAGATCGAGTACGACGCCGGCAGTGCGGACGCGATTCCGCTGCTGCGCCGTATGTTGCGCTTGCGTCCCGCCGACCGGACCAGTCACGGCATGCTGGCGGTGCTCGAATACCAGCGAGGAGACTGTGCGGACGCCGTTATTCACTTCAAAGAGGCGGGAGCATTATTTGACTCCCAACCCGACGGCCTGCATGCGTATGCCGCCTGCCTGGTGAAACTGAAGCAGTTTGATCGAGCAGCAGAAGTCTTCCAGCGGACGTTGGCGCTAAAGCCTGAAGATGGGCGGGAGCGTCGTCTACTGGCGGCTATCCAACTGATGGCTCACCTTCCGCAAGACGCGCTCACTACACTGCAGCCGCTGCTGCGAGCGAGTGATCCAGACACTGCGACCCTGGAGCTGGCGGCCACGGCATACGAGGACTCCAAGGACACACCACCAGCCGTTGCGACTCTTCGCCAGGCGATTCTGCTCGATCCGCAGAATGTGAATCTATACGTGGAGTTCGCAAACCTAAGCTCGGCGCATGATTCGTTTCAGGTGGGCATCGACGTGGTGAGCGACGGCATCGGCCAGCTGCCGAACGCGGCGCCGCTCTTCCTGGCACGAGGCGTTTTATATGTTCAGCTGGGCCAGTACGACAAGGCCGAGGCGGATTTCGAAACGGCCCATGAACTGGATCCGCAGCAGTCTCTGAGTTCTGCCGCGCAGGGACTGCTGGCCGAGCAGGAGAATGATCTGGAACATGCGCTGGCGACGGTGCAATCAAGATTGGCTCACAAGCCCGATGACCCCGTTCTTCTCTACCTTCGAGCAGATTTTCTTTCGCAGAAGGGCGTCGAGCCGGGTACGCCAGATTTTCAGTTAGCGATGCGATCGGCCACGCAAGCGGTCTCCTTGCGGCCGGGGCTGAGCGGCGCCCGCACAGTGCTGGCGAAGCTCGATTTGCAGGCCGGCAACTACGGTGAAGCGGTCGAGCAGTGCCGAAAGGCTCTGGAGCAAGATCCGAAAGACCAAACTGCGCTGTATCACCTGATTCAGGGGCTGCGGAAGACCGGAGACCAGCGCGAAATTCCTGACCTGCTGAAACGCCTGGCACAGCTTCGCAGGCAGGCTGCGCAAGAAGAAAGCGAGCGCTACCAGTACAAGTTGGTGGAAGGGAACACTCAACCCAAGTAGCCGGCCGCGCGTGCTTCCTAGGATTTCTTCTCAAGACTTCAGCAGAACGTAGGTGCTGTAGCTCTCCTTGTCGATGTTCATGAACGGGCGCATGGTCACGCTGCTTCCGTCAGCCGAACTGGCCAACCAATCTCCCTTCGCGTTGTTTACAGCCTTGGCTTGCAACAATGCGTTTCTGTCGAAGCTGGGCTGAGAATCGGCCACCGCGAAGAGCACCAGAGGGCCTTGCACCAGGGCGACCAGGTTCGGATGGTTCGCATCCACTTGCTCAAGCCGTAACGGCATCGGCAGTTCGAGCTCGACACGATCGCCGTCTGTCCATGTCCTACGGATCGCAGCAAAAGTTCCTGGCTGCACCGCATCGGAGACTCGCTTCCCATTCACCGAGAGCACCGGGCCCGGCGCGGCCCAGCCTGGGATGCGGACATAAAGCGTGTAATCCTTCGCCTGCGAAGCGGACACTTCGATCTGGGTTTTGTTGTCGAACGGATACTTGGTTTCCTGCTTCAATCCGTAGCGTCCTCCGGCATCGCTCCAGTTCAGGGTTGACGGTGTGAAGAGATTCACATACACGCCGTCAGCCGAGCGCAGATACGTGCTGACGTGGTAATCCGCGGCGAGTTGCGGAAAGGTCCCCGAGCAGCATGGCCATTTTTGCCCGTACCAGACTTTCTTACCGATGTTGGCGTAGTCGGAATAGTAGAACGAAGTGCCGTCGGGCTGAATGGGCCAGGCTCCGAGGATGGTGTTGTAAAGCACGCGCTCCATGCTGTCTCCGTAACGCGAATCTTTGGTGACGCGCAGCAGGTAGCGGGTGATCTTGAAGTGGCCGTAGGCGCCGCACGGGGTCTCAAAGCTGGCGTGAGTGGAGGCTAGACTGTCGCCGAGCTGACCGCGGCCCGGTTCGCCAAACGCTTCGTCAGGGCCCCAGCCGCCGGTCGCGAAGCTCTGCGTCTTCACCAGCATCTCGAACCCGTTCTTGGCGGCACGCAAGTGCTTTTCGCTTCCCAGCGTGATGTAGGCCTGCATGGCGGAGCTGAACGCATTGACGTGGCTGTAGGCGTGTTCAAAGGGCAAAACATTGTTGCCCTCGGAGAGCGGGTTGAAGTAAGTGTCATCCTCGAGATATTGCTTGGCCATGTTGCGATAGAACGGCTTGCCGCTGCGCTGATAGGCGAGAAAGAGATTTTCCGGCAAAGTGTAGGTTTCATCCCAGGTGTAGGCCGTATCTTTGTGCGGGCGGGAACGCTGTTCCTGACGGGACAGCGCCTTTTCGGGGAGATAGGCGGTGATAGCGTGGGTGAGCTTTTCGTGAACATCCATCGCCATGGGATCGTGGGCGAACTCGTGAGCGTCGATCAGGCCGCAGGAAAGTTTGTCGTAGGTGTAGGCCGGCAAGCGATAGTCGACGAAGAACTTGGCCTTGGGGTCAAGCGTTTCCGCGTATCCCTTGACCAGGCGATTGATTTTCGCGCGCGTAGGTTCTGATCCGGTGACGGCGTAGGCCCGCGCCAGTCCGGAAACGTATTGTCCAAGGGTATGGCCAGCGATGAAGCCGTGGAAGTCATTGCGCTCCAGGCTGAAGCCGGTCAGGTCGTACCAGCCTCCCATGTCTTCTCCCGGGGCAGGCAAGCCCGCGACCTGGCGAAAGACTTTGAGCAAGCGATCGTCGTCGAGGTTGAGAAAGCGGGAGTGGTTATCTTCAAATTGACGGTTCATCGGGCCGTCGAGCAACTTGACCTCGGAATAGGCGAAGGTGGCGAGGGGAGTGTCAATGGCGACCGAACCGCGGTCCGTGCCGGCGGAATCTGCAGAAGCCCATGCGGGTACCGCGCGGGCTGCATAGGTGGCGGCGGTGGTAGCAGTAGCGGCTTGGAGGAAGGTTCTGCGGCTCACACGGCGGGCCATGGGGTATCTCCTGTGCGCACGAGGTAGTTTGATGGCAAACGTTTACTAGGCCAGCTTCGTCCCGTTGCCGAGTGTTTGTCAACTGCCTGCCCAGTCACTTCCAGAGCAGGAAAGGCCAGCTCGTTCTCACGCGGCAGATTCTTGTTTTCGTGCATCTTCGATCTCTGCGATCTCGGTGGGACGCAGGCGGAACTCGACCGAGCCGATGATGCCGGAAACCTGCCGCACACTGCGAAAACCTACAATCGCTGCAGTGACGGCCGGATGGCGCAGAGTCCAGGCAATCGCGACTTCTCCCGGGCTGCGTCCGTGGCGTTCGCCGATCGAGCGCAGCAGTTCGACCAGTCTCAGATTGCGGGAGAGCCGCGGGTCCTGGAAGTTGGGAAGATTCCTTCGCCAGTCCTCGGCCTCAAAGTTTGCCACCCGTTCGCGCGTCATTGTGCCGGTGAGTAGTCCAGCGGACATTGGCGAATACGCAATCACTCCGATGTTGTTTTGTGACGCGAAGGGCAGAATTTCATTCTCGATGGCGCGAGTGACAATGGAATAGGGCGGCTGCAGCGATGTGATTGGAGCAATGGCCTGCGCCCGCTTCATTTGTGGAACATTGAAATTGGAGACGCCGATGTAACGCACTTTGCCCGCTTGTTGCAGCCCAGCGAGTTCCGCCCAACCCTCTTCGATGTCTTCATCCGGTTCGGGCCAGTGGATTTGGTAAAGATCGATCGCATCCGTCCGGAGGCGGCGCAAACTGGCTTCGCACTCGCGGCGAATGGAATCGGCTTTGAGCGAGGCGCCGACTTTTCCTGCGGCGTCCCATACCCGTTCGCACTTGGTGAACACATAGGGGCGCGGGGTGCGCCCGCGAATTGCCTGGGCGACTATTTCTTCCGAGTGACCCAGGCCATAGAGCGCGGCGGTATCAATCCAGTTGAGGCCATAATCCAAAGCTGCATGAATGGCGGGGATAGAGTCGCTGTCATTTTGCGGGCCCATGCTCCCGTTCCAGCCACCTCCGCCCATGGCCCAGGCGCCAATTCCGATGGGAGTGATGCGGAGGTCGCTGTTTCCGAGTTGACGCATTTGCATGAGAATGCCTCGCTCCCCCGATGAAGCAGTTCGGTACGAGAAACCGTGAAATCGATTGCCAGGAAACGGAGAAATCAAATACTCGCAACGGCGAAAGAATAGATTCTGGAATCGCATTCGTCAATGCTGTTGAAGATTGTAGGGTCTCTCCTGTGACATCTCCTTGGATCAAAAAGCTGTTGCACAAAACACTTCCATCACGAGGCGCTGGCGACAGTTGTGGGCCTGACAGAGGGCTAATCAAGTGCCAAAAGCCAGCCCTGAGGCAGACTGTTACGAGGGAAGTCTCCAAGGATCGTGAGTCCATGCAAGATGTTGAATACATTAACTATAATGACGATGTAGTGTTCCGCCGACCGGGGCCGCCAGGAAGCGTGCGGGGCGCCGTTCTCGCGACCGGGACTTTGTTTTGCGCTGATTTCCGCAACAAATCTTGCTCACGATTCGAAATTGCGAGAGGCTCTGAATGCTCTCTCCACGGGTGCCTGGTGGGGCTTGCGGCGATGCCAGAAACTTCTTGACAGTCACCGAGGAGAGCGCTATAACCTGATTCGATTACCTGAGAAATCGTTTACTCTGATGACTCGCACCGCGACGTGGGAGGAAATATAGAGTGGCTAATCGTGGGCTTCGACTTTCCCTGCGCCTGTCGTCCCTTCTTCTTTTGCTGGCCTGCAGTCTTCCCGGCTTCGCCCAATACAGCAGCAACATTCAGGGTGTAGTTTCCGATCCGGCTGGGGCGGCGATCAACGGGGCGTCCGTACAGTTGCGGAATGTGGATACGGGGGTGACCGCCATGATCACCACGACTGAGTCTGGCAACTACCGCTTCAGTAGCCTTCCGCCAGGAAACTATGTTGTGACGGCCGAGGCCAGGGGTTTCAGAAAAACCTCAGCCACCTTTGTCCTCAGCACTTCCGAAACGCAGGGCCTCAATCTCGCCTTACCGCTCGCGAGTGCTCAAGAAACGGTCACAGTGGAAGTGCATCCGCCCCTCGTCGATACCGATGACAGCCGTTTGGAAGCGACGCTTTCTTCCGATACGGTGCGAGATCTGCCTTCGGCGAATCGGAATCTTTGGGATATTCTCGCCGTTACTCCTGGCGTTGTCGGCGTAGGTACGCGGCTGGCGGGAGAAGCTCCCGGTGGTCTGCCCGACAACTTCGGAACCCAGACTCCTCAAATCAGCGCCAACGGTCGCAGCTATACCGGCAATGTGGTGATGGTTGACGGTATGAACGTCACTAGCCCAGTGCAGAACGGCAATATTATTCTTGCGCCGATTCCGGACGCGGTGCAGGAGGCCTCGCTGCAAACCAACACCTGGGGCGGAGAAGACAATCTGGGCAGCTCGATTCTGATTCAGGTGACCACAAAATCTGGAACAAACCAGTTTCACGGCACCGGCAGCCTGTTTTTCGCTAACCAGGATTTGCAGGCCACGCCGGACTTCGTCACCGGACCCGCTTTGCCTTATGCGCGCAAGGATCTGGTGGGCGCTCTCGGGGGACCGATTCGCAAAGGCAAGACTTTCTTTTTTGCGGATTTCGAAAAGCTCTGGTCTACAGTGCCCGGCGCTACGGGGCAACAACTGTTTGAAGATCCGGCATTTGTGCAATGGGCGAAAACGAATTATCCCAGCACAGTCGGGACTGCGGTTCTCACGGGATGGCCGGCCAGTAATTTGTTTGGGGCGACCTTCCCAACGAGCGGCCTGGCTCTGAACTATCTTCCCTCGGGCCTGTGCGGTACAACGGGCGCGCCTCCGTGTACCCTTCAGATGGTTGACAGCGGCAGCTTCAACGCCAGCGAATACTACAACGCGCTGCAATACAACTTCCGGCTTGATCAGTACTTCACGGACCGGGATCGTCTCTACCTGAGCTACTACAACGACTCGTTCGATCAGCAACAGAAGTCCCCCCGGCCGAAGCTGGGGGCTCTGGACATCATGAGAAATCGGTACGCTCAAATCGATTTTACTCACACGTTTAATACCAGCCTTCTGTGGGAATCCAGTTTCGCGTTCGCGAGCGTGGGCGGCGCGAACGGTCAGGACGCGAATTTGGCAGTGCCCAATGTCAGTGTCGCCGGCAATCTTACGGGCTGGTCCGTGGGCGGTGGATGGGGCCCGGGCGAATACCGAGGCCCGATGTACAACTGGCGGTCCGTGCTGAGTTGGGTGCACGGGAAGCACACGTTGAAGTTCGGTTATGACGGCTCGAGGGGCATCGAGCACGGCGATTTCACGCCGGACAACATTCGCCCGGGCTTCACGTTCAACAACCTTCTTGATCTCGTGCAGGACAATGTTTTCCAGGAATCAGTGGGCGCCTATAACCCGCTTACGGGTTTAGCCGGGACGGTGCAGTTTGGCGGCCAGGAAAATCCCTTTGGCTTTTTTGCTCAGGACGACTGGAAGGTGAAGTCAAATCTTTCCCTGACGCTATCGATGCGCTGGGACGATTTTTCGAATCACACCCCTTGGGGAAACAGCAACTTCCAATTCAGCGCTTTGAACCTGGGATCTGCGGGCACATTCAATGAACAGGTTCAGTACGCCACGGTAGGCGTAGTTCCAGCCGTCTTTGCCAACGCGATGAAGAATATTTTCAGTCCGCGAATTGGCTTCGCCTGGGATCCCACCAAGAGGGGCCAGTGGGCGGTGCGGGGCGGCATCGGCGTCTACCACGACTGGATTGCGATGGGCCAGACCATCGACCAGACCCGCAACAATCCTCCCGGAGTGTTGAGCGAGACCTTTACGGACGTATCCCCAACCGTAAATGGCGTGCCTGGCCAACCGCTGGGCAACTACTTTGCCATAGCGCCTTCGGGCAGCTATCCCTGGGGATTCGTCCTGCCGCCGATTCCGGCAGGATCTCTGAATGCGGCAGGTGGGATCGCTGGGGTGCCGACCAATGTCGATTCGCTCGACCGAAATATGAAAGCGCCACTGGCGGTGAATTATGTAATCGGGGTCGAGCATCAATTGCCCGGAAGATTGGTGGTGGGTGCCAACTATTCGGGCTCGCGCAGCTTCAATGCCTTGACCGGAGCTGACGTAAACCGACTGCCCGGCGATGCCAGCATCTCTGGGACCGCGGGTAGTCAGGTCGAAGCCATTAACCGTCCAAACACTAATTTCGGTGCGATCACCTACGTCAACAACGCTAATCAAGCCACCTATAACGCGATGATTCTGTCCCTGCGAGGGAATGCTGGGCACAGCGGAAGCTTCCAGGGTTCCTACACACTTTCGCACGCTAAGGACTATCCTGAAGCGAATACCCGGTTCGATCAGGATGGACAGGACGGCGGTGCGAACATCCCGGATCAGAATGCCTATTTTAGCTATTACGGGGACGCAAACTACGACGTTCGCCAGCGCTTTTCCTTCTCCGGGTTGTACAACCTGCCGGGATTAAAACACGGCATTGGAAAGGTATTGACCGATGGTTGGGAGTTGTCCAGCATCGTTGCCGTCCAGACGGGCACGCCGTTCTGGCCGATCGACAATCGTCCGCTGTCGGTGATGTGCGATGTGGGAGGCACACCGACTCCGTGTAACAGTATTGCTGGATCGAATCCAACAGCTCCCGTCATTACGCCGAACATCGTTGCGCCCGGCAGTGGAGACTACAACCTGGATGGTTTGGGCTATGACATCCCGATGGCCGCCACGCAGAATTTCACCGGCGGCCATAGCCGCTCGGCGTACCTGAAAGGATTATTTACCACCGCCGACTTCGGACAGCCAACCCAAGGGACGGAGGGCAATGAGCCGCGCAATATCTACCGCAACCCCGGCATGTTCCAGGCAGATTTGAGCGTCCTGAAGAACAACCACTTACCCTGGCTCGGGGAGCAGGGCAACCTGCAATTCCGTTTCGACTTTTTGAACGTGTTCAACCACGGAAACCTGGGTACGGTAGATCCGAATATGGCGGATGGCACGTTCGGTCAAGTGACCAGCACTCTCAATCCATACGATGCAAGAAAGATTGAGTTGGGGTTGAGGATATCGTTCTAGGGTGCAGGAACCGAATCTACCAGCGAGCCGCGGGTTCTGACCTCGGCTCGCTAGTTTTTTGCAGGTGATACACGGTACGCTTGATTGTGATTTCTGGGCGGCGCCGGAACCGCTTGTTTCATTGCCTCACGAATGCCAAGATCGACTTAAGTTAGTGCAGAACTTCCCCCCGCGAGGAGCTCATGAAAAGGTTTTCCGCTTCGAGACGCCGTTTTCTAAAACAAGCTTCCAACGCCGGAATGGCCTGCTCCGCATCGGCTTTCCTGGGCCGCTCTTTGTGGGCATCGGACAGCTTGGGTCAGGTGGCTTCCACTTCCTCCGTCAGCGGCGGCGCACCCGCGCGGGTGTATGTCGACTCCAGACGAACCATTGCTCCTCTTGATCGCAATCTGTTCGGCTCTTTCCTCGAGCATCTGGGACGCGCCATCTACCAAGGCGTGTACGAACCGGGGTCGAAGCTTTCCGATGCCGACGGATTTCGCAAGGACGTGCTCAACGAAATTCGCCAGATGGGAGTTCCGATCATCCGCTATCCGGGAGGGAATTTTGTCTCCGGTTACAACTGGCTGGATGGCGTGGGACCAAAAAAAGATCGGCCCCGCACGCTCGACAAGGCCTGGGACACGATCGAGTCGAATCAGTTTGGAACCAACGAATTTCTGGCCTGGTGTAAAGCCGCGGGCACGGAACCACTCATGGGTCTGAATCTGGGAACTGGAACCGCGGAGGAAGCAGCCGCTCTGGTCGAGTACTGCAACGTCGATAAGGGTACGAAATGGAGCGACCTGCGGCGGCAGCACGGCATCGCCGACCCCTACAAGGTGCAACACTGGTGCCTGGGCAACGAAATGGATGGCCCCTGGCAGATCGGGCACATGTCGGCCACGGAATACGGTCTCAAGGCCGCAGATGCGGCCCGGCAGATGCGCTACGTGGATTCTTCTCTGAAGCTGATTGCTTGCGGCTCAAGTGGTCCTCTCATGCCAACCTATCTTGAGTGGGATCGCGAGGTGCTTGAACAGTGTTACCAGTATGTGGATGGCCTCTCGCTTCACCGCTACTTCGGCAACAATGAACGCGACTCTGGCGGCGATACTTCGAAGTATCTCGCCCTGAACTTGAGCATGGAGCGCCAGATTGCGGAGACCATCGCGGTGTGCGACCTGGTGCGGGGACACAAACGGTCGCCGAAGAAACTATGGTTGTCGTTTGACGAATGGAACGTGTGGTATCGGACCACCAGGGGAGACGACGTGGATGGCCACCGGAAGGAGGCACCGCACTTGCTGGAAGAGGTCTACAACCTGGAAGATGCGCTGCTGGTCGGAGGCCTTATCAATTCGCTGTTGCGAAATGCGGATCGGGTAAAACTCGCGTGCCTCGCGCAGTTGGTCAACGTGATTGCGCCGATCATGACCGACGAGAACGGAATTCTGCGCCAGACAATCTACTATCCCTACAGCTGGGCGCTGCAATTCGCGAAGGGCGCGGTCTTGAACCTGCAGGTGGAGTCATCCACCTACGAAGTTGCCGGCTTGGATCAGGTAGGGCATGTCGATGTGGCCGGTTCGTTGGACCATGACGGCGGCAAACTCTCTCTCTTCATCTTGAATAGAGATTTGTCGAAGGCTCATGACGTCGAAGTGGTGTGGGAAGATGCCGCTCCTGCGCGCGTGATTTCAGCATCGTTGCTGACGGGGGACGATCTGAAGGCCGCGAACAGCTTTGCGGCGCCGAAGCGCGTAGTGCCCCAGTCGTTCGCGGCGCCGGTCACCGGCGGGGGGCGAACGAAATTTGAGGTCCCGGCCCGCTCCTATACTGTCGTTCAATGGTCAATGTAGAAACGGGCAATAGAAACGGTCAGTAGAAACCATCAATGTAAACGGGGAAGAGGCATGTCGGAAAAAACAAAGATCTCACGCAGACAGTTCGTAACAGCGGCAATGTCGGCGGCGGCCGCGTCGTCGCTGCCGGCTCGTCGAGGTTTCGCCGAGGTTGCGAGCGGAAAGGCCGGGCCGCAGACAACTGCCGTCACGCTGACCGACGCTCCCGGCTGGAAAGATCAGGGTGTCGAAAATCTCGCAAAATCTCCGCACGCCAAGCTGAGGGAGGTTCCCGTGCGCGCGGTGACCATCACCGGTGGTTTCTGGGCACAGCGACGCGAAATCAATGTGACCAAGAGCATTCCGACGATGCACGACCTGCTGGAAGCGAACGGCCGCATGAACAACTTTCGCCGGCTGGTAGGGAAGAGCACTGCTGCGCAGAGCGGACCTGTGTTTTCCGACTCCGATGTTTACAAGTGGACCGAGGCGGTAGGCTTTGCGCTGCAATCGGGCGATCGTCCTGAGCTTCGTGCGAGCGCCGAAAAGCTGATCAATGAAGTGGTTGCCGTTCAAGAACCCAGCGGATACCTGAACACCTACTATCAGGATGACCGCAAGTCTCTGCGAATGCTGCCGCAGACGCAAACTACAGGGCATGAGCTCTATAACCTCGGGCACATGCTTCAGGGCGCCATCGCTTACTATCGCGCGACCGGCGATCGCAAGTTGCTCGATGCCGGTATTCGTTTCGTCGACGATTTCCTGATCCCGAATTACGGTCCCGCGCCGAAGAAGCCCATCGTTTCCGGGCATCCCGAAATTGAGATGGGATTGATCGAACTCTACCGCATCACGGGCGACAAGCGGCAACTGGACCTTGCCAGCTACATTCTGCGGGGAGACGAACGTATTGAACTGCCGGAGCGCCGAACTATTTATATGTTCAGCGGAACGCCGTTCACTGCTCGCACCAAGCTTCAGGGCCACGCGGTTCGCGCGATGTACGCCTGTTGTGGCGCCACCGACTATTACATGGAGACGGGCGATGCAGCATATTTACAAACGCTGAATACTCTCTGGAACGACATGACCACTGCCAAGATGTACGTTACGGGTGGAGTTGGTTCGCGATCCGACGGGGAAGCGTTTGGCGACGCCTACGAGTTGCCGAATTTTCGGGCTTACGGCGAAAGCTGCGCGGCCATTGGCAACATGATGTGGAACTGGCGCATGCTGGCCGTCACAGGAGATGCAAAGTTCACAGATGTCATTGAACGCGCTCTTTACAACGGAATCAATTCCGGGATGTCGCTCGACGGCACGTTATATTGTTATCGCAACCCGCTGGCTTTTGATCCTTCTACTGGAGATAAGATCCGGAATCCCTGGTACGACGTGACCTGCTGTCCGCCGAATCTTGAGCGCACGTTCGGGTCGCTGCCGGGATATTTCTACAGCACCAGCGCCGATGGAATCTACGCACACCTCTACGACAATTCGGAACTCAACTGGCATCTGGAGAATGGCGCGGGGCTCAAGGTTGCGCAGAAGACGAGCTATCCGTGGGATGGCAACGTCGATATCACCGTCACGCCCGCGGAACCTTCCGAGTTTACTTTTTATGTGCGTATTCCAGGATGGGCCGACCACGCGCAGGTGACCGTCAATAAGCAGGCACAGGCAAGTGCGAATCCGGGGCAGTATTTGCCCATCCGCCGCCGCTGGTCGCCGGGTGACGTGATTCAGCTAAGAGTGGAAGTTGTGCCGCAGGTGATTGCTGCGAATCCGCGCGTAGCCGATGACAGTGGGCGAGTTGCGATTCAGCGCGGACCGCTTATTTACTGCCTGGAAGAGATCGATCAACCCAGCGGGGTTTCTCTCAGCGATGTGGCCGTGAATCCCGGGCGTCGGCCCGCAGAACAATTTCAGACTGAGTTCAAGAACGATCTGCTCGGCGGGATGGTTGTGCTTCACCACACGGGAGTTGCCTACGATCGAGGAGCATCAGAGAAGGTGCTCTATTCGCGGTATGGTAGGGAATCGACGAGTCGGAAGGTTCCCCTGACCTTCATCCCCTATTACGCGTGGGCCAACCGGCAAGCGACTTCGATGCAGGTATGGAATCTGCTGCTTCAAGCGTAGCTGGAATCGAAGGCGTCACCACGAGACGCGCACGAGAGAAAGACTTTGGCGAGGCAGCGTGAACTGCAGTCGAACGCTACCCTGCTGCATTTCTACCCAAGCGGGCGAATTGAGAAGTTGCAGTTGGCCGGCGCTCTCCAGACGTTTGTATTCGCTGTCGGTAGGCGATTGTGGCGAGCCCGTCTCTTTCCACTCTGTGAACGCGTTGCTGTGATCGGAGTCGACACGGAAATGCTCGAGCAGGCCGCGCTTTGCGGTCGTGGGCAGGCCAGAGATCGCAAGATCGATGGGCGCGGCGGGGAATAGAACGTCGTCATCGTGGTAGTTCCAGACGAGAATCTCGATCTCGTGGTCCTTCCGCGTGGCGATGGCGTTGATGTCTGGCAGAGCCCGCACCCCGTTGTGCACAATGTCCTCGGTTGTTAACGATCCAGAACTGGTTGCCTGCACGCGCTCGTTGCCCAGCAACCCTAGCATCCGAAACGCGTTCAGGACAGGCTTGTCCACGCCATTCGTTGCCAACTCGCGAAAGCCCGCGAAGTAAGGCTGATTTTCAAATTCGAATGCCCATGTGACCACTCCGAGAAGATTGATGTGTTCTTGCTGCGCCAACACCAGAACATTATTTAGAGCCTCGACGGTATAGGCTCCGTATAGCGGCCCGTTGCGATAGGAATTCTGAGGATTCTCTTTGGCGGAACAAGCAGCACAGCCCTCGGGGTCTGATTCCCCGAGAATGACGGGAGTCTGTTTCCACTCCGGAAACGATGCCACGACCTTGAATCCCTGTTCGATGGCGGCAAGTTGGCGGCTGATCCCCATCTGCACGTGATCCCCCTGCCAGGTTGGAGATCCCTTGGGATGAAAGCTAATGAAATCGAGACGCGATCCAGGTTTACCAGTCGCATAATTTCCCTGGTGGGCGCAATGTTTGAGGAACGCGCGAAGAAAGTCTGCCGCTTTCGAGTTACCCGGACCGGTGGTGTCGGGCCCGCCTATTCGCGCTTCAGGAAACGCCCGCAGTACGGCCTCGACTGAAAAATCATAGAGTTTGAAATATTCCTCCGGCGTTCCTTGCCAATAGCCGATGTCAGGTTCGTTCCATACTTCCCACAACCAAGTCTTGACTTCTGCGTCGCCGTAACGATCGCGAAGATGGTGAACGAATTGAAAAACAAGTTCGGACCACTTCTGATAGCTGTTTGGTGGATAAGCCCATCCGGTGTAAATGTTATTGACCTTGCCACGCGGAAAGTCGTGGCGGTAGGGTTCGGGGCGAGTCGACAGAGCCTCCGGCATGAATCCGATTTCGACCAGAGGCTTAACTCCAGACGCATGGAACGCGTCGAAAATCCTATCGAGAATCGCCCAACTATAAATCGGATTTCCGGACGCATCCTCTGAATAAACGTTGGTGGATCCCCACTTCAGGGACGCGGTGCCGTCGCCGCTGGTCAGCAAGTTGTGAGTCCGCACATAAACCGGCGCGGCGTTTGCAGCCACGATCTCCGTGAGCAACTTCTTGCCATTGGCTGCATAGGTGTAATTGGGCTCGTCATATCCGAAATAGTTCCAGACCGGCGAGATCGTCCCGTCTGAGTGATCGAATCGCACTTGGATGTTTACGCTCTGCGAAGGTTCCTGAGACCAGCAGAAAGCAATGACCAAAAACAAGAAAATGACCGATACGAGGAGGCGCACCAGCCCGTGTCGGAGGTGGCAATCGCGCATTCGAGTGCGTCTCTTCAATGATCGCGGCTCATGCGAAGGAATATCCGAGCCTTCCTTAGCGAGTAGAGAAGCTGTAGATGGTGACGGTGTGATAGCGCTCACCGGGCTTCAATTCGGTTGAAGGAAAATTGTGATGATTGGGCGAGTCCGGAAAATGCTGTGTTTCCAGGCAGAGCGCAGCGTGCAGCTCATCCGGCTTTCCACCTTTGCCTTTGACCGATCCGTCCAGGAAATTTCCGCTGTAAAACTGGATTCCTGGCTGGTCCGTCAAAACCTTCAGCACGCGTCCACTGCCTGGATCATAGAGCTCGGCGGCTTCTGCCGACTTTCCTCCGCCGCTATCCAATACCCAGTTGTGATCGTATCCACGGCCTCGATGAAGTTGTTCATCGTCTGCGCTGATACGCGCTCCAATTGCAGTCGCCTTGCGAAAATCGAAAGGAGTCCCTTCCACGGATTTCAACTCTCCCGTAGGAATCAATCCGGCATCCACGGGAGTAAAGCGAGAGGCGTGCAACGTGAGTTGATGGTTCAGAATGTCACCTTGGCCTGCCAAATTGAAATACGAGTGATTCGTGAGATTCACCACAGTGTCTTTGTCCGTGGTGGCAGAGTACTCGATCTTCAGTTCCCCTTTCACCAAGGTGTACCGAACGACGGCCGACAAATTGCCGGGATATCCCGCCTCACCGTCCTTGCTGAGATAAGCTAACTCCACGCCGTTTGCGATGGGCCTGGCCTTCCACACCACATTGTTAAAGCCGTGTGGCCCGCCGTGAAGGGTGTTTTCGCCGTTATTGAGCGGCAAAGAATATTTCTTGCCATCCAGCGTAAAGCTGCCGTGGGAAATGCGATTGCCATAGCGGCCGATGATTGCTCCGAAAAACGCGGTGGACGGGCTAATGAAGTTGGCTACATACCCGTTGAGATCATCGAAGCCCAGCACAACATCCGCCGACTTGCCGTTACGGTCTGGAGCCTTCAGAGAAACCACGACGCCGCCGTAGTTTGTGATGCGGGCTTCGTAGGGACCGTCGCTCAGCGTGAAAATCTCTAACGCAGTGCCATCGGGCATTTTCCCAAACGGTTGGCTTGTCACTTTTGTTTCAGCCTCCGTACGCAGAGTAAACAGGACCAGACAGAATCCGCTGATTGCGATCATTCGCAGGACTTGCCGTACGCGCATCGTTGCTCCTCGATTTGTACCTAACTGCTATGTTTGACGGTTGAGGCCTGGGCTACCGCAGCTTCGGCTACCGCGATTAATGTTGGCAGGATATCTCCGAGTCCGTCGTCGCCGCGCTGGCCCAGAGTGAAATACAGTTTGTTATAAGAGGGATACAGTTGCTCGTAAGAGCGTTGCGCCTCGGCGTCCGGCGTGAACGTCCGGTTGGGAGGGCAGATTTTGTCCTGCGCTTGTTCGACGGTCTTGAAAGTTCCTGCGCCCAGAAAAGCAAAAATGGCAGATCCCAGACTGACCACGCTCTTGCTCGGCACCAGCACCGGGCGCCCCAGGACGTTGGCATAAACCTGGTTCAGAACATCATTCTTCTGCGGAATTCCGCCCGCGTTGATCACACGTTTGATGTGCACGCCGTGCGCGGCCATGCGATCAAGAATTACGCGAGTATGAAATGCGGTCCCCTCAATCGCTGCGAAAAGTTCGTCCTGCGCGGTCGTTTGCAGATTCCAACCCAGAGTGACGCCCCGCAGGTTGGGGTTCACCAGCACGGTGCGGTCGCCGTTGTCCCAGGTCATGCGCAGCAGGCCGGTCTGCCCGGCGCGATATTTTTCCAGGCCGGCGCTCAGTGTTTTTACGTCGGTTCCGGCGCGAGTAGCGATCGCGCTAAAAATATCTCCTACAGCGGAAAGACCAGCCTCGATCCCGGTGCGCAGAGGATGCACGCTGCCTTGCACCACGCCACAGACGCCGGGCACCAAATTCACTGACGGAGTGATGCCGATAATGCACGTCGATGTGCCGATCACGTTCACCATGTCATCGGTGCGGCATCCGGCGCCGATGGCGTCCCAGTGCGCGTCGAATGCGCCGACCGGAATCGGAATGCCCGCTTTCAGCCCCAGCTTCTCCGCCCAAAACGAAGAAAGCGTGCCAGCAATCTGATCGGAAGTTGTGTACTCGCCGGCGAGTTTTTCGCGGACTCCCTTTAGTAGAGGATCCACTTTTACGAGAAAGCTTTCCGGGGGAAGGCCACCGAGCTGCGCGTTCCACAGCCACTTGTGCCCCATCGCGCAAATGCTGCGTTTTACGTTCCCAGCGTCAGTGATGCCGCAGAGTGTGGCGGCCACCATGTCACAGTGCTCGAAGGCGGAGACAAACTCCGAACGCTTTTCCGGATTGTGCCGGAGCCAGTGCAACAGCTTGGAGAATCCCCACTCCGACGAGTAAACCCCGCCGCACCACTGAATCGCTTCCAGCTTTTCACTATGCGCAGCAGCAGTGATCTCCGCCGCTTCGCCTTTGGCGCGGTGATCGCACCACAGATAGTAGTCACCGAGGGGCTGAAGATTCTTGCCGACTGGAATCACGGAAGAACCCGTGGTGTCGAGCGCGATGGCCTGCACTTGATCTCCCGCGACGTGCGCCTCCTTCAGAACCTCGCGCGTGGCGGAGACCAGCGCCCGCATGTGGTCTTCGTGGGATTGAGTGGCGTACTCGGGATCTTCGCGCTTACGGTGCAGCGGGTATTCGGCGATGGCGGATTCGATCAGGCCGCGTTCGCTGTCCACCAGAGAGACACGCACGCTCAGGGTTCCAAAATCAACGCCGGCGACGATGGCCATCAGCAGGCTCCGTTGTCATGCTCCGTCAACATGCTCCGTTAAAATGGCCGTGGTAATACATGTCCCAGCCCAGATAGCGGGTGGTGGCTTCCTGCACGGCGGACGCGACCGTCGAAAGATTTGCCGCCACGTGGTGCTCGAATCCACGTTCGCAGATGAAGTGCAATAACTTCTGCAAGTTCGGAATCTCCACCACGCCCGCACCTCCGAATGTGTTCAGCGCGTCGTCGGTAAATCGCCCTTCGCCGACGTAGCCTCGCATCTTGCCCGCAGTATCGTCGGTGGAGAAGCGGGCGAAACTCATCTTCTCGGGCTTGATCAGGCCGACACAGGTTCCAAAAGTGTTTTCCTTGCCCACCGTGCCGGCGATGATCTCCTGGAAATCCATTTTCACCGAGCGGAAAAAATGTTTCGGAAGGTTCGAGCAGTGGAAGCAAACCGCCTTGTTCGGGTCCGATCCGTAGTTGTTGTTCCAATCGAGCAGCGCCGAAGGCGTGCCCGACGCCAGTTGTAGCGCGTGCATCCCGAGGACCCCGCAGATATCCACTTCGCAGGCGCTGGAGAGCAGTTCGTTGCTCATCATGCTCATCACTGTGCAGGGAACTACTCCCAGGTTTTCTTCGATCGAAGTCCAGCATTGCACCGCGCTGATCGTGACTTCGGTCGCGGCCATCCACTGGTCGACCACCGCGCCCAGCTTCGCCATCTTCATCAGCGCCGGCGCAGGCACGCTGCTGGCATCCACGTATTTCTTGATCGCCGCCAGCTTGGCCTGCGCGTGATCGTCATTATCTTTCATGCGCTCGATCCGGCCCAGCACTTCGGAAAGATCCAGGGTTTCGATGGAGATACCCTGCGACTCCAGAATCTTTTCGCTGTAGCGCACCGTGTTGAACGCTGTTGGACGCGCGCCGATAGCGCCCACTCGCAGGTTGCGGAATCCGTTCACCACCCGGCACACCCCGGCAAACCATTCCAGGTCTTTCACAAATTCCGGCGAGTCGGGACTCTCCGTGTGCAGCGTGGTGATCGAGTAAGGAATGCCGTATTGCCGCAGGTTGTTGCAGGCTGACATCTTGCCGCAGAAACTGTCGCGGCGCGAGGCAATGGTCATCTTTTTCGGGTCGTCGGGCGTAGCCTGAATCAGCACCGGCACGCGCAGATCGGCCAGCCGCAGGGCATCCGCGATGGCTCGTTCTTCCCCAAAGTTCGGCAATGTCACGATGATTCCATCAATCCGTTCGCGATGGCGCTTAAACAGTTCGGCGCAGCGCCGCGATTCTTCCCGCGTCTCCACCGCTCCGTGCTTGCTCTCGTTCGGATCCAGAGCGACCACTTCCATGCCCGCCGCCGCCAGCGCGCGCAGGATTTCCTCGCGCCCGCTCTTGGCCAAGTGGTCGGGAAAAAATCCCCGATTCCCCACGATCACTCCCATCGTCATCTTTTTCGCATTCGCCGCCATATCACTCCCTGTCCCAACTGAGCTGCCGCAAGTTCGTCAGCCGTGGCGTGGGTCGATCGCTCGTTGGTCGATCGCTTTTCACTGATTCCTCATCGCCTATGTTTCTCTTGCATCTTGCGCTTCTGCTCGTTCTTGGCTTGCCCGTAGTATGCGTCCTTGCCATGTTTTCGCAGGTAATGTTTGTCGCGCAACGCGATTCCCGCCGGCTGCGCGGCGGCGTTGACGCCGAGCGTGAAGTACGCCATGCGCGCCAGTCCCTCCAGAATCACCGCGTTGTGGGCCGCCGCAGAAGCGTCCTCTCCCCAAGCGAACGGGCCGTGATTGGCCACCAGTATGCCCGGCGTCGCCGACGGGTTCGTCTGCCGCAAGCTTCGAACGATGGCATGGCCGGTGTTCTTTTCGTAGTCTCCGGCAATCTCTTCGTCAGTCAATTCGGAAGTCACCGGCACCGGACCGTGAAAATAATCCGCATGCGTGGTCCCGAAACATGGAATCGCTCGGCGCGCCTGGGCCCAAGCCGTGGCATATTCCGAGTGCGTGTGAGCGACGCCCCCGATCTCAGGGAATTCGTTATACAGCACCAGATGAGTCGGCAGATCCGACGACGGCCGCAGTTTCCCTTTCACGATGTTGCCGGCCAGGTCGGTCACCACCAAATGCTCCGGCTTCATCCGCTCGTAAGGCACGCCGCTGGGCTTGATCACCACCAGACCATCTTCCCGAGATATTCCACTGGCATTGCCAAACGTATACAGAACCAGGTTTCTCCGTACCAGTTCCAGGTTCGCTTCCAGCACTTGTTCCCGCAAACGCTCCAGCATCATTACCCTTTTGGCCTTTGCTTGCCAGCCCTCGACCTACGATTTACGGTAATCGTTTACTCAGCGGCGAACTTTAGATTATTCCCGTGCCCGGTACGTTGGCAAGGGCTTTCTAGGGGTTTTCTAGGGGTTGGTGGAAGCTCTCCCCCACGAAAGCAGGCTGCGGGGATAGGCACGATCCCTACCTAGCGCGGGAGCGCGGCTGAGGCGCTCCGGGGTCGACTGCGCCCGGCGCTCTTGGGAGACGCTGCCGACCGTCCAGTGGGGGCTAACGCGGTAGAACGCCTGAGCACCAAACTGGTTGTCAGTTCGTATTCGTGGCGTTCGTGTGAGGGGGGATCGCATTCGATCTCGTTCAACAGCGCCCGGAAAGCAATCTTAGCCAGCTCCTTTTGGGACATTTGGACCGTCGTCAGAGGAGGGGTTGTGAATTCGGCCAAACGGATGTCGTCGAACCCGACCACGGAAAGGGCTTCCGGTACCCGAATATTCTGTTCGTAGGCTTGCCGCATGACTCCGATCGCGGTCATATCATTGGAGCACAGCACGGCAGTTGGCCGAACACCTGCGCCGTTAAGTTCAATCAGGGCGCGCATTCCTCCCTCCAAGCGGTGATCCCCGACCGTGATCAAGTCCGGCGAAAGTCCGATCTCCATCATCGACGTCTTAAAGGCCTCTCGCCTAGCCACTGCGGACTTCAAATGCGGGGGGCCCGCGACGAACGCGATGCGGGTATGCCGGAGAGCTGCCAGGTGCTGGACAGCCTGCCGGATCCCATTCTGATAGTTGATCCGGATATTAGCTATTCCCCTTACATCGGGTCCTACATCCACGAATACCAGAGGAACCTTGCGGTAACGAAGGTGCTCGAGGAGCGACTCTTCCATGCCAAACGTCAAGATCGCCACTCCATCCACGCGGCGTTCGATCATGCGCCGGACCGACAGTTCCATTCGCTTCGGGTCGTTCACGGTCGAGGTGATTAAGATCTCGTAGTTATTTTCGACCGCGAGATTCTCAAAGGTCTGGACGATCTCAGGGAAGAATGGATTGGTAAATTCCGAGACGATCAAGCCGAAAATGCGACTTCGTCCTGAAACCAAAGCGCGGGCCTGAGTGTTGGGGTAGTAGCCCAACTCGTCGACCACCTTCCAGACCCGTTTTGCGAGTTGTGGATCGACGGTTGGAACACGATTAATTGCCCTGGATACGGTAGCGGTGGAAACCTTCGCTCTGCGGGCGATTTCGCGGATATCCATCGGGCTATCTTAGACAGAAAAAATCATTTTACCATAGCGTAGGGGCAGACCTGGAATTCCGGGGGCAGTGTAGCAAACGTTTTCCACGCTTTGGGGACCACAACGGCCCGAATCCTTGTTGCGAATCGACGTCGCGAATCAACGTACCGCACCCGCGAATCAGCGGCCAGGGTTTAGTTCCACCCAAGTTGCTTCCTTCTCCAGCGGAACCACATAGGCACCGCGCCGAGACGACAAGGGCGTGGCCGGCCCATAGTTGCCGACACCGCTAATCCTGGCGGGCTGCTCGATTCGCAGCAGACCTTCTGGCGTGGCTTCGGTGGCCCCGGCCAGTCCAACTCGTACTACTCCGGTCTCGTGATTCACTTCAACTCTTTCAAATTCACCCGCATCGAGCGTCAGCCACAATCCCAGGGACGCGATGTAGACCCGTGCTCGAAACGAATCGCGCGGTGTAACCGTGACCACCTTCCCTTGTGTCTCAACGTTCCCGCCAAACCCGATCCAGCCGAATTCAGGGTGATTCACGAGATAAGTGGCGGTGTTCCAGACGTGTCCAAAGAAGTTGGGGCCGTAGTCGCCGCTGTAGGGATCGGACTTCATCATATCCGGAAACCCGTGGAACGCTGCCGAGGCAAACCCGTCCTGGTCGATGTCGGTGAGTGCGCCCATAGTTCCGCCATAGCCGACTCGCAATAGATGGAAATCTTCCGGGTGTTCACGATACTCAGTTAATACGGGGATGGCGTTCAGTCCCGAACCATAATGGTGCAGTTGCCGCTCCAGCCGCCGGTCCTTGGCGGCAAAAATGAAGTCCCAGTATCGGCGGGCACTGCCGTTGTAGCCCCAGTGAGGAATTGCCGGATCGTATCCCAGGATTGCATCCAGCGTAACTTCGGCTTTGTCGTGATAGCCGAAATACCTTGTCCAGGCGTAGACCTCTTCCTGACCGGTGGAATCCCATGGCATTTCGCTGCCGAACGGGTAGGCCTCTTTCCTCCATCGGTCGGCGCGTTGGCGCATCTTGCTTTCCAGAGCCTCGGCTTGCGTGTTCATGCCTTCGCGCTTCAGGTCGGCCAGTATCTCCACAAAAATGGAACCCTCCATTTGACCAAACACCGCCAGGTCGCCGGCATAGGTGGTCATGGCGATCGACGTCTCGTAGGCATGATTCAGGTACCACTCCCAGGGATGGTTGGTGACCAACCCCTTGTGATCACGAGCCAGACGATAGAGTGCCCAGTACGCCGCCGCCACGTGGGGATAGTCATACGAACGGTCGACCGCCTCTGAGGCTTGCTTATTCCAACTGGTCCACGACTTCCAGTCAAAGCCCCTGTCGTAGTAGTTTGGCGGCATCTGGTCCGGCTGGTAGTAGAAGAGGCTCTTGCGCACACCGTAGGCGTGGGGACCATCTTTAAATTGCAGGCCGCCCCATAAGACCCCATCGACGAACTGCTGCAATTTATCGAGTTCTTGTTTGTCGGGCTGGACCAACTCCTTCATAACGGCAGCAAGCCACGAGCCAGCGCCGCCTTCATCGCCCAGTCCCGCGATCCAGACACGGCTGTCCTGCAGCACCATTCGATTGGCTTCGCGATCATAAGTGATCACTGAAGGAGCGCGGTGGAAGGGATCGCTGGTGTCGGCGAGCCACTGCCGCGTGGTGAGAAAGTGTCCCATGTCCGCGACGGTTTGTAGTTCTGGTTTGATCACAAAGTACTGAATGGTTTGCACCGTTCCATCGTCGTAGGTGACGGTCAGACGCGAGCGCCCCCAGGTTTTGCCCCCCAAAGTGTAGGCTCGCCAGCCTTTGTGATCTGCGGAATCTTCGTGAATCTCCATCGCCGATGCCGGCTCAACCTTCAAAGAGGCTACGGGCCTGCCGTAGCGGAGAAACAGCCGCCCCTCGATGTCCTGTGGCAGGATGTAGCCGGGCACACCAACGGCGACCGGCCTCTGATTGTCTGCGAGAGTCTTCTCGATTTGCCGAATCGAATCCGCAAGCAGAAACTTGAGCCCGTAAGTTCTCGATTCGCCCGGCGCAAGCGTGAGGCTGGTGGGAGCGTTCCAGGGTTGCGCGTTCTTCCATTCATTTTCAGCGTAGGCCTGGCTGTGCACCATCCATTCGTAGAAGCCCTCGAACGTGATACCTCGCGGCGTGGGATCGGTAAATACCGGGGCCGCGCCCCAATGGCCCTTGTGATCCAGAATGGGGTTGTAAGCCTCAAAATGCGTTTTGCCATCGGGGACGACCACCAGCGCCGGACCGTGGCCGCTCAGTCGAGTTACTTGCAGATAGCCGGCGTCTTCGCCGATGTAAGGATCGTAAAACGAACAGATCGCATGCGCCTGATCGAGCGTTCGATCGTTGAGCACGTTGTTGAAAATCATGGGAATGCCAAGCGCGCCAATCTGCACCGGCTTCGTCGAAGTATTCGTCAAGACGAATCGCAGGACGAGCTTACCTTCGTCCATGGCCCAGGTTCTCGTGATGCGCAGCGGGATATCCGCGGGCAGTGTAGATTCCAGGTCGGCGGCGGCCAGCACGTTCGCGGACACAGGCAGAGCGCGTACGGGTACGCGGGCGGCGGCCGTGGAATAGTTTCTCCAGTCTCCCGAACCTTCTGTGCGCAACCGAAGCGTAATGTCGCCCAGATGAAAATATCCGTTTTGTGAACGCACGGTGAGCAGGTCGCCGGGCGTGAAGTCGAAGCCCTCAGCTCCTTTCGGTTTGAGGGCGGCCACCGTTTGCGAGGAGCGCACCAAGCTCAGGGTGAAGTCGGGAGTGTCGTAGTTCACGACTCCCTGGTCGAGCATCGGGCCTGGAGTCGGCGCCGGCTTGCTAGCGGGTTGTGCGTTGACACTTGTTGGCATCCCGCACAGGATCGACGCGATCACAGGAATAATGACTCCGGAGATAAGCCGGCTGAGTTTCACGATTTCGCCCCTCGATTCATGGCAAATTATGAGTTCGATCGTTTCTTCGAGGACCTGGAAACGGCTGAGAAATCTTCCTCCCCATAGCCCTCGGCAATGGCCTGCTTGAACACAGAAAGCGCGGCGGCCGCGGTTTGCAGGGAAATTCCATTCTTGGACGCCTCCGCTACGGCGTAAGCAATGTCTTTCGCCATCCAACGCAGCGCAAAGTTTGGCGTGAAGTCGCTGGCAGAGATTCGTTCGGCCATTCTCTTCACGATTCCACTTCCAGGAGCCCCGTTCGTAAGAATGGAGACGGCCTTGGCGCGGTCGAGCCCCCCAGCGTCGATCATCGACAGAGCTTCGGCAAACGACGCGGCTTGCACGCCGCAGACAAAATTATTGATGAGCTTCATCAAAGCGCCGCTTCCGACCGGCCCCAGATGAACCACATCGCGACCAAGAACCGAGAACGCAGGCCGCGCGGCATCAAGTGCCTCGGCAGAGCCTCCGACCAGGAAAGTCAGTTCGCCGGACGCCGCATGCGGCTTGGTGCCCGTGACCGGCGCATCCAGAAATCGGCAGCCACGCTCGGCCGCCCTGGCCGCAAGTTCCTGAATCCACTCGCCGCTGAGCGTGCTGGACTCAATCAGCACCGCATTCGGGGACGTGCCGGCCAATGCTCCGTTTTCGCCGAGCCAAATGCTGCGGGACGCAGCGTCATCCCCTACCATGCTGAGAATGATTTCCGACCGCGATGCAGCCTCGCGCGGTGATGCAGCGATGAATGCACCGGCATTCGCGAAGGGAGTGCTTTTCTCGCGATTCCGGTTGTAAACGGTCAGCGGGAAGTTTGCAGAGTGCAGGCGATTGGCCATGCCCGTTCCCATGATGCCAAGTCCGAGAATTGCAACGCGTGGTTTTGCCATAGTTTCACTCATCGGTCCTCACTCATCCCAGGGGAATGACGTTAACCAGAGATGGTTTTGATTTGTGTACACGGACAAGATTCCGCAAAGAGCGGCCATAACCTTCAGCGGTAACCTGCATGACATCACCATCTTGCAAACGAATCTGATCGCTGAAGCTGAGACAATCGGTTCCCAAGTAGTGAACGTGAACGTCTCCGGGCCTGCGGTGGCCTTCAAATTTAAAGTGATGGTGCTCGATATTCTGCAGGCTGTGACACATTTCGGATTCTCCCGTGCGGAACGTCTTTGTCCAGTGGACGTTCCCGTCCCTCTCGATGGCCGCCGCTACCGATACAGATTCGAACTCCGCGTCCACGACAAGTTCCGGTCCGAGCGCGCAGGTGCGAAGCTTCGAGCCCGCCAGGTTCAGGTAATTTTTCTTTTCGAATTGATGATCCGAAAACTCGTTGCCCACCGCCATGCCGATTCGATAAGGCCGCCCGTCGCGGGCAACCAGATAAACCCCCGCGATCTCAGCTTCCTCTCCGCCGTCCTCAGCATAGGAGGGAATGTCGAGTGGTTCTCCATGGGCGCGCAGAGCATGGCCCGAGCCCTTGTGGAACCACTCGGGGGCGATCCCGATATCTCCTTCGGCCGGGCGTCCTCCTTCCACTCCCCAGCGGAACATTTTCATGCTGTCGGTCAGATCCTCGGTAGCCGTTGCATGCATCGACTGACGCCCGCGCGCGCTGCCGAGGTGGGTTAGTCCGGTGCCGGAAATCAGGCAGCGTGCGGAATCCTCAGGGTGGTCAATGGCCGGCAGCAGCCGCCATTCGGAACTGCCATTGTAGATCGGGTTGTAGTCGATGGCTTCGAGCCGGGCTCTCTGGCGCGCCACCTCGCTGAGTTTCATGCGCGCGGCGATGGCGATATGAGCCAACTCATAGACCGAAGAGCAGTTGTCCAGCAGGCGAACGTAAGGTTCATCTACCAGCGCCACCCGCCGGACGTTCCCTTTCTTGATTTGAATCAGTCTGGTCATCGGATTGTCGTTAGCTTGAGTGTTTATTCGATTACCTCGAACCGCTCGAGCCCGGATTCGTTGATGGTTAGCCCGAGTCCGGGAGTGTTTTCGTCGAGATCGATGCAGCCATCTTTCGCTCTAGGTTCGCCTTGAAAGATGTACCAGAACAATTCGTTGCCCACTTCCACATCGACGATGGGAAAATACTCCGCCATCGGCGAGTTCAGGCTGGCCATGACGACGTGGTAGTTGTGCATCTGTCCGGCATGAGGAATTACGGGAACGGAATGTGCCTCTGCCAGCGCAGCGATTTTGCGCGCTTGCGTGATGCCGCCCACGCGATTGGTGTCGAACTGGATGTAATCGAGCGCGCGCGCCTCGAGCAATTCACGGAACCCGTGAAGAGTGAACTCATGTTCGCCCCCCGCGATCGGAATTCGCCCGTAGGATTTCAGCTCTGCGTAGCCATGAATGTCATCGGGGATCACAGGCTCTTCCAGCCATCGGAGTTGAAAAGGCTCAAGCAAAGGGAGCATGCGCTTGGCATAGTCGAGAGTCCAGCCCATGTAGGCGTCGGCCATCACATCGATGCTGTCGCCCACAGCTTCACGGACAGTGCGCACGAGCGCAAGATTCTGTTGCATGCCCTGCGCGCCGTCCGCAGGTCCCCATCCAAAGCGGAGCTTCATTGCCCGGTAACCCTCTTGTTTGTAACGCTTCGCCTCCGCCGCGAGCTCACTCAGCTCGACGCTGTAAAGCCGCGATGCGTAGACTGGAATGCGATTTTTCGTTCTGCCGCCGAGCAGGCGATAGACGGGCTGTTTGGCCGATTTCCCCAGCAGATCCCACAGCGCGATATCCACCGCGCTGATCGCGACCATACCGATTCCCTTACGCCCGAACGCCATGGTCTTGCGGTACATGTGTTGCCACAGGCGCTCGATGTCCCACGGGTCCTGGGCGATGAGCAGGGGCTTGAGATAGAGGTCAATCACCTGTTTCGTCACCTGTGGCGCCAGCGCGGCATTTCCCAACCCTACAAGTCCGTCGTCGGTGAACACTTCCACCACCAGCCAGCCATGAAACGTAAATGTCTGCATGGAGGCTTCGGGTAACTCCAATAGATCCATTGGGTTGGTGCAGAAATGCGGAGGCAGTGGGACGGTCTTTCCGCGCCAGCGCACCACCCGAGTGCGAATCTCGGTGACTTTCATGCGACTCCCTGGTAATTCAGTTTCCGGTCCAACCCTAAGGGCAGCAAAACGGGAACGGCAATAAGAATAATCAGAAACGCAGCGATGTGGAGCGTGCCTGCGATGCCGAAAACGATGCCGTAGCCGAATCCGTGGTCGAGCAAGTAGCCGGCAACCTCTCCAAACAAGATTCCGCCCGTTGCGCCTCCGAAACCCACCAGTCCGGCAACAGAGCCGACCACATTTTGAGGGAAGAGGTCCGCGGGCAGAACCATCACCAGCGTGGACCACGACTGCTGGCCGAAATACGCCAGGCAGAAGAGGCCGATGGCCCAGGACACGGGAACGTGGGGCACCAAAATGACGAATGGCATGACTGCGGCGCTGAGTCCGAGTGCGAGCTTGCGCGACGCACCCAGGGAGAACTGGCGGCGCAATAGATAGCTGGAAAATCCGCCGCCCAGCAGGCATCCCACGCCAGCCGCTGCGCTGGGCATCCAGGCGAAAGTCCCAACCGCTTTGATATCAAAGCCGCGAGCGTCGTAGAGATACTTGGGGAGCCAGAACAGGAGAAAAAACCACGCGGCGTCGCTTAGAAATTTCGCGGCCACCAGCCCCCACGTCTCACGGATGCGAAACAGGCGGATCCAAGCCAGCGTTGGCGCTGCGACCGGAGTCGGACGTGGAACCGTGTCGATGATGGCCTGCTCGGCTGTGCGCTGCGGAGAATAGGAAAACTGCCACCAGGCAACCCAAAACAGACCGAGCCCGCCGGTGAGAATGAAAATCCAGCGCCAGTTCGTGTATCCGAGAACAGCCGCGATCAGCGGAGGGGCCACGACCGCTCCAATCGCCGTGCCAGCATTGATGATGCCCATGGCGGTAGCGCGTTCTTTTGTAGGGAACCATTCTGCAACCGCACGGGTCGCGGCAGGAAAACCGCCGCCTTCACCCACACCCAGCAGGAATCGGCTTGCGGCCAGCATCGCAAAACTGGTGGCCAGGCCGTGACTGGCACAAGCCAGCGACCAGAACAACATAATCACGGTAAACCCGCGATGGGTTCCAAGAAGGTCCACCAATTTTCCGCCACCCGCATACATAAGAGCGTAGGCGAACAGGAACGCAGATTGGAGCGCTGAGAACTGTCCGTTGGTCAGCGGAATATCTTTGCTGATCGACTGGACCGCGACCGGCAGCGTTTGCCGATCAAGATAGCTGATTGCGATCGCAACACTGACCAGGATGGCAATTCGCCACCGAAAATTGCTCCCCCCGCCCAGGAATGTTCCGTTCATGACGAATCGGCATTATACCCTGAGTTGGTAAACGTTTACTCCATTTGTCTGTTTCGGTTACAATCCCCTCACCCTCGAAGCTGTAGCGACAACGTTAAGAAAGAGAGTTTCGAGAAGTGAAGCGGCGGGAGGATACTCCACACCCATGACTCCGCGGTGGAATCGTCGAGATATTTTGAAAGGGTTGCTGGCGGCGTCCACCGGAGTCATTGTTTCGTCGCAGCGGGGAGCGGGACAGGATGACACCCGCGCATCAGGACAGCCGATTGAGATACAAGTCACCTCGATCAGCGTCCACTCGTTTCGGCTAAGCATCCTGCCGATCAACAACGGAACGGTGGGACAAATACCTCTTGACGGATCTCTTGTCCACGAGTCCTGGGGGGCTCCGGTTGCCAAGCTACGGACGGAGCCTGCCACCACGATTGCTGTCGGAAGGCTCCAGCTGAAGATCTCGTTCCACCCGGTCAGCATCTCAGTTGCAAACGAGCACGGCGACGTGATCCAGCAGTTGGCTTGGGACAGTGGCGCTGGTCTCCTGACTTTTCTGAATGGAGGCTCGCCGTTGTTCGGTCTCGGGGAGGGCGGACCGCAGTTCGACCGTCGCGGCTCCACGGATCCCATGCGAAGCGGGCAAGGTGCCTATAAGCTTGCCACCCACGGTGGCCGCGTTCCCATTCCCTGGATCATTGGCACCTCCGGGTGGGCAATATTTTTTCATCAGCCTTACGGCACCTTCGACTTCACCGGATCGCAGGGCAAATTTAAATCCGCGAGTCCGGGCGCCGCGCTGGATTTGTTTTTCGTGGCATCGCCGGATCCCGCGACCATCATGGCCGAATACGCACGCATCACTGGCCACGCCGAGAAGCCGCCGCTGTGGAGCTTCGGCTATCAGCAGTCGCACCGCACCCTTGCGAGCCGGGAGGAAGTGCTCGCAGAAGCGAAGACTTTCCGCGAAAAGAAGTTGCCTTGTGATGCTCTGATCTATTTAGGTACTGGCTTTTGCCCTTCGGGCTGGAATACCGAAAATGGCTCGTTTGTGTGGAACTCTAGAGTCTTTCCCGATCCCAAAGAAATGCTCGATGAGTTGCACCGGGAAAACTTCAAGGCCGTGGTGCATGTGGTGATACTGTCGGACAAGCTTCACGGCACGGTTCACGATCCGTGCGAGGTTTCGCGGTTCGATGAAGAAGCCGCAAGCTGCCACTGGGACGCGCATCGAAAAGATTTTGCCCTTGGCGTCGACGGGTGGTGGCCGGATGAAGGTGATCCACTCGATGTTGCTTCGCGCCTGGTTCGCAATCGCATGTACTGGGAAGGTCCCCAAATCGATCGGCCGAACGAGCGTGCTTACGCGCTGCATCGCAATGGCTACGCCGGGATGCAGCGATATGCTTCGTTCCTTTGGTCGGGCGATGTGCGCTCCACCTGGGAAACTCTGAAGACTCATATTCCGATCGCGTTGAATACCGCGCTCAGCGGCATTCCCTACTGGGGCACGGACATCGGAGGCTTTGTTCCTAGTCCGGAATTCACGGCGGAGTTATATGTGCGCTGGTTTCAGTTCGGAGCGTTCTGTCCGCTTTTCCGTTGTCACGGACGCACCTGGAAGTTACGGCTACCCTGGGGATGGAACACCGGAGATCCTGGCCCGGTAGAAATCAACAATTACAATGGCGCCGCCACTCCCGATTCCAGCCAACTGCACGACGCGCGCGTGGAGCCGATCTGCCGGAAATATCTCGAATTGCGTTACCGGATGTTGCCGTATCTCTATAGTGCGGTGCATGAGTGTGCGACCAACGGAATGCCGATCATGCGTGCCCTGTGGCTGTACTTTCCCGACGATCCGAAGGCAGTCGACTGCGGCGACGAATATTTGTGGGGGAAGAGCATTCTGGTAGCTCCGGTGGTTGAAAAGGGAGCGACAAATCGTCGGGTCTACCTGCCGCGCGGTGGCTGGTATGATTTTTGGACCCACGAACGTCTTGAAGGAGGACGCGAAATCGATCGGGGAATTGATCTTGAAACGATTCCGCTCTATGTGCGCGCGGGATCCATCCTGCCGCTGGGTCCGGTGAAACAGTTTACCGGCGACAAAGTCGATGAGCCGCTTTCCGTCTTGATCTATCCTGGCGCCGATGCTGCCTTTCTGCTGTACGAGGACGATGGAACTTCCTTCAACTATCGCAAGGGAGAATGGATGGGAATCCAGATGGCGTGGAACGACGCGCACAGGACGCTCAGTCTGAGCTTGGCCCCTGGCTCGCGGATGCTGCCACCGGAGCGAAGGGTAATCGCGTTGCAGCTGGCTGAAACGACGCGAAGCGTTGCGTTTGCGGGAAAGCCGATCGAAGTCTCCTTCTAAAGGACTGAATCAACCATGAATTACCGCCCTCTCGGCAGGACTGGCTGGCGTGTTTCGGATATCAGCTTCGGAGCTTGGGCCATCGGAGGTGCCTGGGGACATGTCTCAGAGCAGGACGCGCTTGCGACGCTGCATAAGGCTGTTGACGCGGGAGTCAATTTCATTGACACCGCAGATGTGTATGGCGACGGACGCAGCGAGCGCCTCGTGGCCCAGCTCCGGAAAGCACGCAAAGAGGAAATCGTGGTGGCCACGAAGGCCGGCCGGCGCCTGCCGCGGCAGACGCTGGAGGGCTACGACCGCCAGAATCTCACCACGTGGATTGAAGATAGCCTACGCAATCTCTCCACCGAAGCCCTTGATCTGCTCCAGCTCCACTGCCCTCCGACTGAACTTTACAACCGCCCTGAGGTTTTCGCGATCCTCGATGACTTCGTGAAGGCGGGCAAGATCCGCTACTACGGCGTCAGTGTGCAGAAGGTTGATGAGGCTCTCAAAGCCATCGCATTTCCAAATGTGCAAACCGTGCAAATCATCTTCAACTGTTTCCGGCAACGACCCGCGGACGTTTTCTTTGCAGCAGCCAAGCAGAAGCGGGTTGGCATTCTCGCTCGTGTACCCTTGGCCAGCGGTTTGTTGACCGGCAAGCTGCGCGCGGATTCTACGTTCGCGGCTGATGACCATCGCAATTTCAATCGGCACGGGGAATCTTTTGATGTAGGCGAGACGTTTTCGGGAGTCGACTACGAGCTTGGGCTGGAAGCAGTGGAAGAGGTTCGCCGGCTGCTGCCGGCGGGAGTGTCGATGAGCCAGTTTGCATTGCGTTGGATTTTAATGTTCGATGCGGTCAGTTGTGCCATCCCCGGCGGGAAGCGACCCGGGCAAGTCGCCGAAAACTGTAGCGCGTCTGATCTGCCGCCGCTCTCACCCGAAACTATGGCACGGGTCGGGCACATCTACGACCAGAAGATCCGCCCGCTGGTCGATCACCGCTGGTGAATGCGACGGTCGTTCCCGAGGCTCCGCCGTCATAGTCCCAGCAGTTGTCGAGAAAATCGATTCCGCTGTCGCCGGCCAGAGATAACTATTTACCCTGGCCGTCGATCCAGGCAGTCACTACCGAGTCCAATACGTCGAGTGGGAGCGCGCCGTTTCCCAGCACTTCATCATGGAAGACGCGGATCTCGAATTTATCGCCGAGCTTCTGCTTTGCTTCTTCCCGCAATTTCAGGATCTCAAGTTGCCCAAGTTTATAAGCCAGAGCTTGGCCTGGCCAGGCAATGTAGCGGTCGACTTCGCTCTGAATGTTGGGTTCATCCATGGCAGTGTAGCGATGGAAATAGGCCACCATTTGATCGCGCGACCAATGCTTTTCGTGCACGCCGGTGTCGATGACCAGGCGGATCGCGCGCCACATTTCGTTTTCCAGACGGCCGTAGTCGCTGTAGGGATCCTGGTAGTGACCAACTTCTTTTCCGAGTCGCTCTGCGTAAAGCGCCCAGCCCTCGACAAACGCAGTGTAACCAGCGTGGCGGCGAAACTCTGGCAGGTTCTGCATCTCCTGCGCCAGAGAAAGTTGCAGGTGATGGCCGGGAATGCCTTCGTGGTAGGCGATGGCTTCAACATTCAAGACCAGGCGGTGCTCGGGATCCCACTCGTTGACGTTGATGTGGCCGGGGCGCGAGCCATCTGCCGCACCGTCGGTGTAGTCCGCGGGCACGGCATTCTTCGAGCGCGAAGCTTCCATGGGGATCACCGTGAGCTTGCTCTTGGGAAGGTGGCCAAAGAGTTTGGGTAATTCAGGCTCCATGCCGCGCGCGTAGCTCGTGTACAGATCGAGCACCTGCTGCCCGGAAGTTGCATAGAAACGCCGTTCGTTTTTGATGTGATCGTTCAGCCTCGCCAGGTCTTTGAAGCCGAGCTTGTGCGCGACGGCTAGCATTTCGGCTTCGATTTCATCGATTTGTTTCAAGCCGAGGGCGTGGATTTCCTCCGGTGTTCTGTCAGTGGTGGTCATGCGCCGGATGGCGAAGCGGTAGCGCGCCGCGCCATCGGGAAGAGACCAGACTCCCGGGTCGGCGCGGCCATGCGGTGCATAGTCGTTGCGAACGAAGGCGGCAAAACGCTGGTACGCGGGGATGATCTGATCAGCCACAGCCCCGAGCACGGCATCCCGTAACCGCTTCTGATCGGCTGCGGGCACGCTCGATGGAAACTCCTTGACGGGCTTGGCGAAGGGGCTGTTCTCGCCAGTCTTGCCGGCGACATCGTCTGCTTCCGCCGAAACTTTCTCGAGAAGATAGCGTGGCGGCATCAGGCCATCGCGCAGGCCCTGCCGCATGTTGGCGGTCGCTTGGTCGAACGCGTGCGGGATCTGGCGAAGGCGCGCCAGGTAGTTGTCGTAGTCGGCCGCAGTATTGAAAGGAGTGAGTGCGACCATGTCCGCGAGTTCGAGATGTATGCCGTTCATCTGATTCACCGGCATCTCCCAGGGCTTGAACTGCACGCCTTCAATCTGCTGGCGCAGTTGCCGGGTCATCAGTTCGCGGCTGAGCGCGTCTTGCCGCGAAAAGCCCGCAGGATCGATGGCCTCAAAGCGTGCCAAGAATTTGCTTTCCTGCTCGAGTTCAGACTGGAAGAACTCGGGAGATTCGTCACTTAGGCGATCGTTATAGCGGTTGTCACCCAACATCGTCGCCCACTCGGGATTGGTGCGCAAAACGTATTGCCACTGTTCGTCAAACAGAGAGAGAAGTTCCTGGCGGCGATTCTCGACAGAGGCCGCCGCAGAGGCGCTGTTTTGAGCGGACGAAAATTGCGGTAGCATCGGCGTCAAAACACAAAGCAGAAGAAGTCGGGCGAGCGCAGATCGTTCAAACAGACTCATGAGCTATGTTTCCCCGCTTCGAGGCGTGTCGGTTTTACCACTCGGAGACTCGGAATCACAAGGACCTACGCGGTCTTGTTCTCTACCTTCCAGTAAACGGCGTAGCGCTCGTGAATCACCTTGTAAAGCGGCACAAGCGTCTGCGGTTGCGATTGTCCCACGGTGTTGAACGTCAGCGGCTGCTTGGCATCCGGTTCAATCCATGCCGTTGGTTTGCTCGGTTCCGCGACTATGTCTGCAACTTTCTTCTGATCGCCCGGCTTGGGCTCGTAATCGCCGTAGGTCATTTCTTTGTTGACCGCGTCGAAGCGCCCGGCCAGCACGAGCGGCCCATACATCGCAGCCTGGATGGTCTCGTTGTCGGGCATGCCATTGATATGAAGGGCCATAGGCAAACTGAGTTCGATTTTGTCTCCGGTTTTCCAGACGCGATTGAGCGTGAGATAGCTGCTCGGGCTGGCGAATGCAGGCAGAGTGGTTCCGTTAATCTTCACGCTGCCGCCCTGCACCCAGTACGGGATGCGAAGGTTGACAGCAAGCTGCGCTGGGTTCTTGGCCGTAACCGTGATCGTGGTTCCTTGCTCCTCCGGAAACCGAGTCTCCTGCTTCACCCGCACACCTTTTTCCGGCCACTCCAATTGCGAGTCGATGTAGAGATTCAGGTAGAGCGAGTCGTCATCATGAAAGTAGATAGTGTCGGTAAGCTTTCCGTATTCTTCCGAGCCGGTTCCGGTGCAGCACCACAGCGCGTCAAAAGGCTTGCCGAAAGTTTTCCAATAGCCTGCCGCTAGAGGAAGGTAATACATCATAGTGCCATCTTCAGGGTTAATGGTGCCCAGGCGATGATTGAACAGAGTGCGCTCGTAGTAGTCCATGAGACGCGCATCGGGCGCCCATCCGAATAAATGCCGCGTCAGCTTCATCATGTTATAGGCGCAGCAGCATTCGGTTGTGTTGGTGCTGAGTTCGGATGAAAGCTTCCCCGGGTCCGTATTCCACGATTCGCCATTGCTGGTGCCGCCCGTGCAATACGAGCGCTCGCTCACCACTTCGTTCCAGAAATACTCCGCGATATCGCGATAACGCCGGTCGCCGGTGAGTTCGTAGTATCGGGCCGCGGCGATTACTTGCGGGATATGCGTGTTGACGTGCAAACCTTTCAGTTCATCCCGATGAGCCGCCAGCGGATCGAAGAACTGTTTCTTGTCGAAACGCTGCGCGACTTCCAGGTAATAATCCTTTCCCGTGACCGCGTACAGATTCGATAGAACTTCCCCCATGCCGCCAAATTCTGTGCCCAGCACGCGTTGCATGTGCTCGTAGCTGAGCGAGCCGGTATAGCCAGCAGTCCAGTCAGCCATTTTTTGAACCATTTCAAGCGCCTGCTCATTGCCGCAATAAACGTACATGTCAAGAAGCCCGGCCATGATCTTGTGAATGGTGTAAAACGGCGCCCACACTCTTTGCCGTTCGCGCAGCCGGTCGAAGAACTCAGCCGGAAACGCGCTGAGATAACCACTCTTCAACGCCGCCTGGCATTTGCCGAGTTCGGCCACTACCGTGTTTGCGTTGTTCTTGAGGTCCTCGTCGCCCGAGCTGGCATACATCAGCGCGCTGGCTGAAAGATAATGGCCGCCGGCGTAGTGACCGCGAAGTTCACAGTCCGGAGCTTCCCATCCACCGAGCGGTTGCGCCGAGGATGCAATGCCGGCGTTGATCCGAAAGGTGTGCAGAAGGCGATCCGGAGGCAGCGAATGCAAGTACTGGCGGTCGGCTTCCATCGCAACTTTGCACGGACCTTCGCCCAATCGCACTTGCTTCATCGGAAATGGGCGCGCCTTCCAGGAGACTTTCTCATAGCTGACGGACTTGCCGGCTTTCTGGGTCGTGTTTACTACGGGGTCTTGCGGAGGAAATGCCATCAAGCTTCTAGGCAGCAGAGTTGAACCGGCGGCCGCCGCCACCGCCGTCATAAAATGTCTGCGAGAAGACTCGCCGAGTCTCGGCATGATGATTTCCCTCCCTAACTGCGGTGTCACGGTTGCGTCGCGCTCGTGATGGATATTGTATACACTACGCTTGACCCTCGCGAATGCGCAAACTCTCATTACCTATTCCGCGGCATCTGCCTCAACCACTCGCCTTCCAAGGATCGCAGGATATACTTCGCGGAAGGCCGCCTCACGCTCCACACCCTCGACATGGCTAGACTCCCGATTGCCGGACTGATTCGGTCTCTCCTCTTCAAGCTCGCCGTCCTTCTCTGCGTTTGCGGACTTCTCGCCTCGTCCCCCGCACAGGTCTCGTCGAAAAATCCAGCGGTGGACGCTTCGTCTTCAGCCGAGCGCGGCATTAGCCTCGCGGCGAAAGGCCGGTGCCGGGAGGCGTTGTCGCTTCTGAAGAAATCCGCGCCACACCTTGTCGACAAACAACTCCGATATCGAGCGTTCATGTCGACAGCTCGCTGTGCCATGAGTCTCGATCAGACCGAAACCGCAGTCGAAGCTCTGCTTTTGCTCAATCGCGAGTTTCCTCATGATCCCGACGTGCTCTTCACCTCCACTCATGTCTACTCGGAACTCGCTTCCCGGGCCGCGCAGGATCTCGCGGCGACGGCTCCAACTTCGTATCAGGCCGGACAGCTCGAAGCGGAAGCCTTCGAGTCGCAGGGAAACCGGGATAAAGCCATCGTCCAATACAAGAAGATCCTCGATCAGGACCCTAAGGTCTCTGGCATTCACTATCGTCTCGGGCGCATCTATCTGTCGCAGTCGCCACCGGAGGCCGAGAATGCCAAAACCGAATTCGCGGAAGAGCTGAAGATCAATCCTGATAACGCCTCGGCAGAGTTCATGCTCGGGGAGATTGCTCGCCAAGCCGGGCAATGGGACGAGGCCGTCGAACATTTTTCGCGAGCCTCCAAGCTCGACGAGGGATTTCAGGAGGCATACCTGGCGCTTGGGATGTCGCTCAACTCGGCAGGGAAGTTTTCCGACGCGATCGCGCCCTTGCAGAGTTACGTAAGAATGCAGCCTGGAGATCCTGCCGGACATTACCAACTCGCCACGGCCTACGCACGCACCGGGCGCAAGCCGGAAGCCGAGCGAGAGATGGCATTGCAGCGAGAAGCGGCGGCGAAGAATCCGCAGGGCGCGCAGGCACCCAGGTAACGCGAATACGCGAAGCCATGCAGGCGAGGGTTGAGTAAATGGCGAAAGGCCGAGGCGATGCGTGGAATCTGGTTTCCCGCCGTTACTTTTTTAAAATGCTGGGATGCACTGGAATCAGTTGGACGGGAATCGGCAGCGCGTTGAGCAGTCCAGTTCTGTTCCCAGCCCTGGTTTCTCCCCGGCCCAGCCCGTCCTCGCCGGCCTTCGAAGAAATCCCTGCCTCCGCGAGCGGCATTTCGTGGGTTCATGTAAGCGGACGTTCTCCGATGGCCCATCTTCCGGAGACGGTGGGGGCCGGCTGCGCATTCCTCGACTACGACAACGATGGCTGGATGGACATCTATCTGGTGAATAGTGGCCGCTGCGATTTCTATGAGCCACCTCAGCCGCTGCGCAACGCACTCTATCGCAATAACCGCGACGGCACTTTCACGGATGTAACGCAAAAAGCGGGCGTGGCCGGCGATGCCTATGGCATGGGTGTCGCCGTCGGCGACTATGATGGTGACGGACTTCCCGACCTCTACCTCACGCAATATCCCCACAGCATTCTCTACCACAACAACGGCGACGGCACCTTCACCGACGTGACCGTGAAAGCTGGTGTGGCCGCGCCGGGCTGGGCAACGAGCGCCGTGTGGTTCGACTACGACAATGACGGGCGCCTCGATCTCTTCGTTTGCCATTTTGTCGATTACAGCAAGGCCAAGCTCAAATTCTGCGGCGATCGTCTGACCGGCGAGCGTTTCTACTGCATTCCAACAATCTACGATCCCATGCCGTGCTGGCTGTTTCATAACAATGGCGATGGGACTTTTACCGATGTCAGCAAAGAATCCGGCATTTCGCAGTCGCTGGCAAAAGCGTGGGGGGTTGTCGCCGCGGACATCAACAACGACGGACGAATGGATCTCTATGTAACCAACGACACAGTACCTAACTTTCTATTCGCCAACCGCGGCAAGGGGAAGTTCGAGGAAATCGGATTGCTGGCTGGCGTCGGAGTCAATGTTTTTGGCAAGCCGCGCTCCGGCATGGGAGTGGATGCCGCCGACTACGATCAGGATGGCCGGATTGATCTGTTCGAGGCCAACGTTGACCACGAGATGTACTCTCTCTATCACAACGACGGCAACGAGGCCTTCAGTGATGTTGCGAATCCCACGGGTATCGGCGCTGTCACGCGCATGATGAGCGGCTGGGGACTGAAATTCTTCGACTACGACAACGATGGCGATCTCGACCTGCTGCTGTGCAACGGCCACCCCGATGACGCCGTCGACAAGAGAGTGGAAGGCGTAAAGTTTCTGGAACCCCTGCTGCTGTTTCACAACACCGGCAAAGGTTTTGAAAATGTCAGCTCGCAGAGCGGAGCCATCTTTTCCAGGCCGCTGTCTGGCCGAGGCCTGGCGCTTGGCGATTTCGATAACGATGGCTCGGTAGATGTACTCGTGACCCAGAACAATGCGGCACCCGTGTTGCTACGCAACAACCTCGGGCAGCAGAATCATTGGCTGGGAGTGCGGCTCGTCGGCACCAAGGCGAATATTGATGCCATCGGCGCTAAGGTCATCTATCAAAGCGGTGACTTGAAACGCCACCAATTCAAAGTGGGTGGGGGCAGTTATCTCTCGTCGCACGATCCGCGTATGGTTCTTGGACTAGGAAAGCGAACAAGAGTCGACTGGCTGGAGATCCAATGGCCGGAACCGAGTGGCCGAACTGAACGTTTCACGGAATTGCCGATTGATCGCTACGTCACCATCGTCGAGGGTCAAGGGAAATGGAAGTAGCGAACGTTTTCCGCGAGCAGCGTTGCGCGCGTGAGTGCAACGAGCCGCGGCCCGTTGTATCGCGGGGGCGAGGCGTAGCAATCTCCATTGCGGTTGCGATCGTCTTGTCTCAGGGGATAAGTGTCCGCGCCCAGGTTCCGGGAAGGCCGCAAGTCCCAGCCAGCCAAAACCAATCGACCGCAATACAGCAGAGCGAGTCTGTCTCTCAGCAGGATGCCGATGGCGAACTCCAAACCGGAACCTCTCTCACTCGCAAAGGCCTTTTCCGTGAAGCCATCCCGCACCTGCTGGCCGCGCGTGGACGAAGCGCAAACGAATACGCGGCGAATTTCAATCTCGCGCTTTGCTACGTAGGGTCCAGCCAGTTCAAACCGGCGATCGAGCTTCTGAATGGTCTCCGCGGTAGCGGGCACGAGAGTGCGGACATAGAAAATCTGCTGGCGCAGGCCTACATTGGAAACGAGCAACCGCAACCCGGCCTGGCGTCGCTGCAAAGAGCGGCTGCGCTTTCTCCACAAGATGAAAAGCCTTTTGCATTCGTTGCGGAGGCGTGCAGAGACCACGAAGATTACAGTATGGGCCTTAAAGTCGCAGATCTTGGATTGCGAAACCTGCCGCGATCGGCGCGGCTTCATTACGAACGAGCCATGTTTCTCACACAACTCGACCGGTTTGACCAGGCCAAACCGGAGTTTGAGTTGGTGGGCAAACTTGCACCAGCGAGCGAGATCAGCTATCTCGCAGCCGCGTACAAAGCATTTTTCGAAGGGGATATCCCTGGCGCAATCCGCGCCGCGCGCGAAGGCGTCAAACAAGGCTACGAAAACCCCGCCTTGCTGACGGTCCTTGGCGACGCTTTGATTCGCTCCGGAGTGGTTCCCGGTCAGCCAGAATTCACGGAAGCGCAAACCGCTCTGGAGAAGGCCGTCACGCAACGACCGAACGATTCCGCTTCGCAGATTGCTCTCGGTCGCCTCAACTTGATGGCTGGCCGCCTCGGCGATGCGATCGCGCATTTGGAAACGGCTCGTCAGCTTGAACCCGGCGAGCAATCCGTTTACGCGAACCTCGCAAAGGCTTACCAGCGGCACGGAGACGTCCCGCAGGCGCAAGACGCGCTGGCCACTCTCCAGAGGTTGAATCAGGCTCAGGCCGACAGGATCAGTTCCGCTCCCGGAGATCGCAGGATGGGTTACGCGGGCCAGGGAGTCGCGGACGAGCAAGCATCGCCGGCGCAGTAATAGGTATGGCCTGTCGATCGCAAGCACCGGTGCTTATTTTGCCGGTATGCGCGGGAACGGACGCTCGACGTTCCCCACATCTTCTTTCACTGCGATGATCTGGTCGCTCTTGAGGTTAGCCAACTTAGTCACACTTCCGTTTGGCCAGACGATTTCGATTGCGTCCACATTCGAGTGTGGCCCCAAACCAAAATGAAGGCGCGGATCCTGCGCGGATTGATAGCTCATACCGCCTTTTCGTTGGTCGTAGAGCACTAGACTCCCGGCCGACAACTTTACTCGGGCACCCACGCCGTCCCGATTCGATCTCGTGCCGATCAGCAGGATTTCCAGCCAATGGTTGGAATTTCCTCCATCATTGCGAAGTAGTTGCGGCGCCTGACCGTTGTTGTTCACGAGAATGTCGAGATCGCCATCATTGTCGAAGTCGGCGACGGCTGCTCCGCGGCTCACCCGGGGCAGCTGAAAGTCCGCTCCTAAACGGTCACTCACATTTTCAAAGACCCCATGTCCGTTGTTGCGGAACATCAGCTTGGGTTCGGCGTAGCGGGTATCGGCATGATAGCGCTGGATGTTGTCGAGGACATGTCCGTTCGCTATGAACAGGTCCCGAGCTCCATCGTTGTCGTAGTCCATGAAGCGCGTACCGAACCCGCTCATGTGGTAGGTAGCGTAGCCAATCTTCGATCGCAGGGTTGCGTCGTCGAAGGTCTGGTCTCCCAGGTTTTGGTAGAAGCGCGCGAGTTGCATATCGAGGTGAGTGACAGTCAGGTCCATGCGCCCGCCGCCGGTCGCGTCGGCGGCGTCCGTTCCCATGCCAGCCTCGAACAGACCGTCTGCGCTGACCGCGACCCCGGCCGCGTATCCCACTTCGCGGAAAGTTCCGTCGCGATTATTGTGAAACAGAAAGTTCGGCATGTGGTCATTGGCGATAAAAATGTCCTGCCACCCATCGTTGTCGTAATCAAACGTGACCACACCCAGGCCATTGTTTCCCTTCAACCCCAGGCCCGAGGACTTGCTTACGTCGGTGAATGTTCCGTCGCCGTTGTTGTGGTAGAGCGTTGGAGGCTGGCCGCGGAAGTCATCGGGATGACAGTAGCTTCGCATTCCCGGACCCTGATCCCCACAATAGAAATTGCGCTCCGGCGACCAGTCGACGTAGTTGGCGATGACAAGGTCCAGACGTCCGTCGTTATCGTAGTCGAACCATGCGGCGCTCGATGCCCAGCGGCCAGAATTCTCCACTCCGGCCCGCGTAGTCGCGTCGGTAAAGGTTCCGTCCCCGTTGTTGTGGTAAAGGATGCATCGACCGTAACCCAGCACAAACAAGTCTGGGAAGCCGTCGTTGTCATAGTCGCCTACAGCCACACCCATGCCGAACAGACCTTCGGCGCCGACGCCCGCTTTGCCGGTGACGTCGGTGAAGGTGCCGTCTCCGTTATTCCGGTAAAGTGCGCTTCGCAGGGGGTGATTCGGGCTGTACACGTGAGTGGCGGCGCCGTTCACCAAGTAGAAATCAAGCAGTCCGTCCTGATCGTAGTCAATCCAGCCACAGCCTGAACCCATCGTCTCAATCAGGTACTTTTCCGGGGAGGCCGCGTTGTCATGTTGGAACTTGATTCCCGCTGACCCAGCAACATCCGTGAAGGTCACCGGCGTCCTTGGTTCGGAGGAGGCCCACGCGAGCGGTTTCGCCGTCAGCCCTATCCCGATTGAGCCAACGTACTTCAACAGCTCTCGCCTTGAAATACGACAAATTGTTTTCACGGTAAACGATTCCCGGGGATGCTCCCGCCAGCGTAGCAGGGTGACCGCAACTCAACAAACCCTGGGCCAAAGGAAACGGAGGTCATAAATTGGGCACAGATCATCGTGTCCGACACGGGATATCCCTGGACGCCCTGAAACGAGAATGTGGTTGACAATGGATCGAATAAAGTATACAAAATCCGACCATGGGTAAACGTTTCCTTTGAACGTGAAGTAAGGGTTGGAATGCCGAAACTACGACGTCTGGACGATTCCAGAGATGCTCGTGCGCCAGCTTTGAAGCGTGCAAACCCACAACGTTCTTTCTAGTGGGCCGAAGGGAGGACTTATATGGTTTCCAAATCTTCGAGTTTGGTACTCAGCGGGGTGATGTCCGCCCTGTTGATTTTGCTGGCGCTGTGCCCCGTTCCGTCCGCCTTGGCTCAGCAGGGTTCCGAGGGAACGGTAACCGTGACCGTCCGCGATCCCAGTGGCAGCGTCGTGCAAGGCGCGCAACTCGAGCTCCGGGACCTCGCCACGAACGAGGTGCAAAAAGGCGAGACTCAGGAGAAAGGCACGCACACCTTCGTCAATCTTTCCCTTGGAAAGTACAAACTCACCGTGTCGAAGGCAGGTTTTCAGACCGAAGTGTTTACCGACGTGGTCGTGCAGGCGGCTCAGACGACAGACATTTCTGCCTCGCTAAGAGTTGGTGCCATCAGCGAAACTGTGGAGGTCAAGGGCGGCGCGGCGCCGCTAGTAGAGACGACTTCAAACGCCATCGGCACAACTGTCAATTTAAAACAAATCGAGGACCTCCCGATCGAGGGCCGCGATTTGACGCAACTTTCCTTCTTGGTCCCGGGATCCAATTTTGTAGGCGTGTCGGGCTACAACGGCGGAGCGGGAACCTACGATGGCCTTCCCGCTATCGCCCAGGGGAATAACATAGACGGTGTGATCGGCAGCCCGAGCAGGATGAAGTTCGGCGGAAATGAAGCGCCCATCGTCTCGCCGCGGCTAGAATCCATTGAAGAGATGACGGTGCAGACCGAGCAACTCAATTTGGACCAGGGCTATGGCCAAGCCAACATGCAGCTCAACTTCGTTACTCGGCGCGGCGGCAACGCTTTTCACGGCCGACTTTACGAGGATTTCAGGAACTCCGGCCTGAACGCCAACAGTTGGCTAAACGACGCGATCACCTCAATAAACCCATCGAATCCCGCGAGGAAGAACCTTGTTCACCTCAATGATTTCGGAGTAAGCATCGGGGGCCCAATTATCAAGGACAAACTGTTCGTTTTTGGCAGCTATGCGGAACGGAAAATCCCGGGCGCATACAGCACTACGAATGATGTGTTTACTCCGGCGGCACAAGCGGGGAATTTTACCTACAACGGCCAGACCGTGAACCTCTTCACCCTGGCGCAGAATTACAACACGGCCAATCCCGGCGCTAACCTTCCCACCGGAGTTCTGAATTGTTCGGGATCCTATTGCCCGGGTCCAGTATTGGCGGCAGCGCAAGCAGCGACAGCTTCGGGACAAGTGACTCCCGATGCCGGGGGGGATCCCAATCTCAACCTGCTAACTTGGCAAGTGAACAATGCACAGACCAGCTACTTTCCAGCGGTCCGTGTGGACTATAACCCATCGCAAAAAATGCGCTTCAACGTCGCATGGAATATGACCAAGGATAGCTATCCAGGCGCGAATGCTCCTGACTTCCCTGGCTCAGCTTTCGCCAAGACCGGAGCTGGCAACAGCGACAAGAGCTACACGTTAGGGCTTGGATTCACATGGACGTTATCGCCGACCCTGGTCAACGAGTTCCGCGGAGGCTTCCTGTATAACGTGAGTCTTAACGCCTATAGTGCCCCGCCGCTCAGCCTTGCCAATCCGCAGCTGGCGTGGAATTATCCGACTGACACCTCAGCCCAAATGTCAGGAACAATCTTCTACTCAGGCATCAACACCGAATACCCTGTGTTTAATGCCTCCGACACCATGACCTGGCAACATCTCTCGCATACCGTGAACTATGGCTTTTCCTGGTGGCGAGAGCAAGACCATTATTACAACCCCGCGGCAGGATACCCGATCGCCAACTTCGGTCTGGCAAACGGAGACCCGGCACTGGGTGCTTTCACCATTGGAGCCGGCGGCACGCTCCCTGGCGCGAGCACCGGCCAGCAAACTGAGGCCCAGCAGCTATATGCGATTCTGGTCGGGAGGATGTCCAGTGTCGGGGCCGGTGGCGGAGGTTATCCGTTTGTTACGTCTGCGAATAATTATGTGCAAGAGGTGGGAAGGTACAACCTTGATGAGTTGATAGGGGGCAAGGGTCTCTTCTTTCAGGACTCCTATCGGATAAGACCAAACTTGACGCTCAACTACGGGCTGCGTTGGGACTTTACCGCAATTGACAAAGACCTTTCCAAGCTATACCACTCGGCAAGCCCAGCGGCTATTTTCGGCCCTTCAGGGGTAGGCAATCTTTTCAATCCTGGCGTTTTCACAAGCGATCCGAATGGACTGAATCCAACTCTCACGCAGAACCCCAATCCTTACAATGCCTGGAACGTGGCTCCGCAACCAGCAGTTGGCTTTGCTTGGAACCCCTCAAGCGACAGCTTCGCGGGCAAAATGCTGGGCGGGGGACAGACAGTGATTCGCGGTGGCTTCTCGCTGAGGAAGCTTACGGAGCCTCAGCAATACGTCTGGAACCAGGCTTCGGACCTCGGCTCTTTCTACTACCAGTCATTCTTTCTCAACGCTAACACAACTGGGGTGCAAGGCACGTTCGCGCCGGGAAGCTTGGCGATTAGCGACTTCAATCCTAGTGCCCCGCCCACGCAGGCGTTTTCACCTTACACCTACGGGCTCTCGCCGGCGACTTTCCAGGCAAGCGCACCAGCCTCAGAGTTCACGTTCCTGGGTGGTCCCGGGTTGAATGGCATCAACCCCAACATTCAGCAGCCCTACACGGAGTCGTGGAATCTTGGTATTCAGCGGCAAATTGGGCAAAGCGGTGCGCTCGAAGTGCGCTATGTGGGAAGCGTTACCAAGCGGCAGTGGTTCAATATTGACCCGAATGAAATCAACATCTTTGGAACCACCTCCCAATTCCCGAACAGCTTCCTCACGCAGTTCAAGAATGCGCAGGCGAACCTGGCAATCAATCAGGCACATGGAGTAACCTCATTCGCCAATAACGGCTACGCAGGGCAGCAGGCGACGCCGATTTTCGACGCCGCGTTTGCCGGAGAAGGTTCCGGAGGTGCGGGGATACCTCTGTCCGACTACGGAGCCACCAATTTTATTACCCAGTTGCAGACGGGTCAGGCCGGTGCGATGGCCAGCACCTTGGCCGGTATCAGCGGAACGGTGCCTTACTTCTGCAACCTGGTTGGAAACTCTTTTGGTCCGTGCGCCAACAATGTTGCGGCCGGCACTTTCAATGCGGCCGGTGCGGGATATCCGATCAACTATTTCCAGGCCAATCCCTATGCGCAAGTCGTTGGCTCAAGCTACACGGTGGCCGAGGGAGCCTCGAATTACAACGCCTTGCAGGTCGACTTCCGTCAGCGGGCGTGGCACGGCCTGCAGTTTGACGCCAATTACACCTGGAGTCATACGCTCGGGATCGCCACGCAAAACAACTGGCTGGGCCAAGGTGCCGTGTTCAGCCTGCGCGATATGCGGCTAACCTACGGGCCAACTCTGTTCGATCTTCGTCATGTTGTGCACGTCAACGGTACCTACGATCTGCCATTTGGCAGGGGTAAGCAATTTGCGAATCGCAGCGGCGCGCTTGATCGTGTGGTTGGCGGTTGGACGGTGGGGACAATCTTCTCTTTCCAGACTGGAGCCCCATTCTTGCTGTTCGGTGGAACCAATACCTTTAACGACTATGGCGATGGCGGCCTAACGTTAACCGGGGTCACGGCGTCGCAACTGCAAAGCTCTGTTGGTAAATACCCGATCGCGGGAACGACCAACGTTGCGTTCATCAATCCCAAGTACCTGAACTCGGCGGGCGGTGCTAACACTACATACATCACTCCCAATAGCACACCGGGAACGTTCGGCCAACGAATTTGGCTTCACGGACCCCGTAACACTTACGACGACGTCTCGGTCACGAAGCATTTCCCAATCACTGAAAAACTTCGTTTTAGCCTGCAGGCCGAGATGCTGAATGCTTTTAATCACCCGACCTTCGGGCCCGGCGCGACCAATGGCGGCGCCAATTTTGGCTGGAACGCCATTCAAAGCTCGACGTTTGGACTAATCACAGGTGGGAGCCTCAACCCCTACCAGAATTCTCCGAATGGCGGAGCGCGCGAGATCGAGTTACGGGCGAACTTCGAGTTCTGAGAAGCGATTGATTGCCGATCGAGACCGGAATGCATTCGCTGGGTGCGACCACGTTTGTCGCAGCCAGCGAATGCATTTTTAGTTATTCGCGGTTTGCCCAGATTCACAAAACACTATGAGTTCGGATCATCATCCTCGGATCATCGCCGTTCTATTGCTTTCTCTCGCGCTGCCTGCGGCGTTCGCGCAAGGCACCCTCGAAGACTACCAGCGCGCCGAACGGTTTCTTCCCGGCAACGTGCGGCATCTGGTTTACGTCGCGGATGTGACGCCGCAATGGATCGAAAAGACCAACCGCTTCTGGTACCGCAGAGTCGGCGTCAAAGTCGGCTCAGGAATTGGCATAAACGAAAGCGAGTTCGTCCTGGTCGATGCCGAGCAGAACACGAGCGCTCCAGCGTTCGATCATGAACGTCTCGCAACGGCGCTTTCAAAAGCGGCAAAGCAAGAATATTCTGCGACGGCCTTGCCCTTTTCTGAAATCGAGTTTGTCGATGGCGGGAAGTCAGTTCGCTTCTCCGTCGACAGTGCGCAATGGACCTGTCCGCTGGCCACGTACGAATGCCACCGGGAACAGCCGCATCCGGAAACGGCCAACGAGGTGCTTTCGCCAAACAAGCGCTGGGCCGCGTACGTCAAGGAATACAACCTGTATCTGAGAGACGTGTCGACGGGCACAGTGCTGCAATTGACCCACGACGGCGTGGCGGGTTGGGACTATGCGACTCCACTGCCGTCGCTGCGTGTCATGGTCGATCAGGGAACGGAAGAGGTGAAGCAGCCGGCAGCGGTGTTCTGGTCGCCGGATTCCTCGAAGCTCGTCACCTATCGTATCGACTCCAGGAATTCAGGCCGCTTCACCAGCCTGCAATTTGTTCCGCCAGACCAGTTGCGTCCGCGGGCATTCACTTATGTGTATCCCCTGCCGGGAGAGGTGCTGGCGAAGGCGGAGCCGATCATCTTCGACATTCAGTCAGGCAAGCGGATCGACGTACAGTCCGCGTTACTCGAGCTGCCTTTTCAGGACGGCCCCGGTTTTGACTGGTTCGCTGACAGCAAGAGCTTCCACTACGACGATGATGCGCGCGGATTCAAGGCGAAAGAACTGCGTCTTGTGGATGCATCGACTGGAGAACAAAAGGTCTTGGTCCGTGAGCAGGCGGATTCGTACGTGGATCCTGGCGAAACCTTCTATCGATTTGTTGAGGCCACGGGGGAGATCGTCTGGTCGTCGGAGCGCGATGGCTGGAATCATCTCTACATCTATAACCGGAAAACGGGGCAGCTGGAGAATCAGATAACGCAGGGTTCGTGGGTCGTGCGCGGAATCGAGCACATCGACGAGAAGAACCGGCGCGTCTATTTTATGGCCAATGGACGCGAGAAAGGCGAAGACCCTTACCAGCCACATCTATACAGCGTCGGGTTCGATGGAAAGGGATTGCAGCTGCTGTCGCCGGAGAACGCTAATCATACCGTCAGCGTTTCACCGGACGGAACATTCTTCGTGGATAACTATTCTCGTCCCGACTTGCCTGGGGAAGCCGTGTTGCGGCGTACTAAAGACGGGTCAGAAGTCCGTGTTCTCGAGAAGACGGATGCGAGTGAACTGTTAAAGACAGGATGGAAATTTGCGGAGCCGTTCCAAGGTAAAGCTGCGGATGGCACCACCGACCTCTATGGACTGATCTGGCGCCCGTCGAACTTCGACGCGGCAAAGAAATATCCGATCATTGAGTTCGTCTACACGGGCCCGCAGGGGTTCTTTGTTCCCAAGAGCTTTGCTCGTACACTCGGGCTGCAGTCGATGGCCGAACTTGGTTTCGTGGTCGTGATGGTGGATGGCCGAGGCACCATCGGACGTTCCCGGGCTTTTCACCAGTTCTCCTACAGAAACCTGGGCGGCTCTTTCGAAGACCACGTGGCCATAATCAAACAAATGGTCGCGCGATATCCCTACATGGATGCGACCCAGGTCGGAATTTTCGGGACTTCCGCCGGAGGCTACGGCGCGGCTCATGCCATGCTGGCCTTCCCGGAGTTCTACAAGGTCGGAGTTTCCACCTCGGGCGATCACGACGCCCGCCTCGATAAAGCATGGTGGAACGAGGCGTATCAGGGATATCCCGTGCAGGACGATTATGCCGCGCAGTCGAACGTAACCATGGCGGGGCGGTTGGAAGGACACCTCTTGCTGGAGCACGGCGACATCGACGACAACGTCCATCCCGTGGAGACGCTGCGCTTCGTCGACGCATTGATGAAAGCGAACAAGAACTTCGACATGCTGTTCGTCCCCAACATGTTTCACGGCGAGAGCGGAGAACACGCGCTGTACCTGGAGCGGCGACGATGGGATTATTTCGTCCAGTATCTTCTCGGCGTGACGCCGCCGGCTAACTTCGAAATCAAGGAAGATCGCGACTCTCTCGGCAACGCCAGGCGTCGACGACGCTGAGACGATTGGCCGTAAACCAAAGTAGCAACGAGGTCACCGCATGCATCGACGCGATTTTCTGCAGGGTATCGCCGCCACCGCAGCTGGTCTCGAGATCGTGTCGCGCACGGGAGAGGCCTCCACGCAGACGAACGCTGCCGCATCTCCAAAGCCTAAGCACAAGCCGACGGCAGACGCCGTTTCCCTGGAAGGCTACACGCTGGTCACGGAATTCAAGGCCGAATCGAATTCGTGGAAAGTATTTGAAGACCTGAGACCCCGTGAGGGATCGCTGGTCTTCGTTTCATCCTCCGGTGAAATGCGGCTCCTCACTAAAAGCGCGGAAGCCTCCATGCCGGAAGGGAATCCCTACCTGGGCCTTGCGCTCAAGGACATTGGCGTGTCGTCGCCTGACCTTCTTGCTGATCGTCTTCTGCAGGACGGTGATCCCGACCCGGAAAAAGTAAAGTCAGCAGCGCCGCCGATGGCGTCTGCGGAAAAGAATCCGCGCCACTGGACCACCTTTGTTGGTACCAAAGAAGCCTTCGACGTTACTCCGGTCTACCGCAGCGGCAACACGCGAACTTACCATCCCATTCAGTATTCAACCGAACTGCGTGAGGCTTTGAAGAAAGGGCAAGTCTACGACGGCTTGGTCGGGGGATGGATGCCGGCCGTTCGCAAAGTGATTCCGCTCTCCGACCACGCTTATTGGGAAGTGATTCTGTTTGGCGATGTAGGTGCGAACAAGAACAAATATATCGTTCATACCTGGCATCGCACGGCCCGCATTGAAGATGGCAAGATTGCCAAGGTCGTCTACGGGCACAGTTATCCAGCGTACCCACCGGCGCGCGAAGACCCACAACCCGAGGAGTTCTATCGCGCGTTGCTGGCCTTCGCGGAATATTGGGACGAACAACTGCACGATTTCGCTCCGGCATCTTTTCCACAAAGCGCCTGGGTTGATATGTCGAAGCACTCGTTCGCGAAAGAGTTGATAACCCGGCCGGGTGGCGTTTATCCCAAGTACGGCGCGGTTGACCGCGACTATGCCGGCTCGGAGTACGACGGCTTCCAAGATATCTTCACCAGCGCGATCTACACCAATATGGAATGGGGCCGCCTGGAAACGGCGCGGCTTTTCATCGATAACTACTTCACTGAGTATGTCGATTCCAAAGGCATGGTCGACATGCGCGGCCCCGAGACCGCGCAGTTTGGCATGACTCTTTCTTTGTTAGCCCGATATTTTAACTACACTCGGGACAGCGCTCTGATACTAAAACACCGCGCAAAGATCGAAGCCACAGCGAAGTTGCTCGCCGATATGCACGACGAGAGTCTTCGCTTGCCACCGGAAAATCCCAGCTATGGATTGATCCGCGGCTGGAGTGAATCAGACTCGTGCCTCGCCGAAAATCCCTCACTCTATTGGCAGCCGTACTACGCCAACAGCGCATTCGCGGCGCGCGGGTTCAAAGATATCGCACGAGCCTGGACGGAAGTCGCACACATCAACTCGTTGCCCACCATGCAGACGTTGGCAGAAGGTTGGCTCAAGCGCAGCCAGACCCTTCAGCAACGAACCATTGAAAGCGTTGAGAAAAATATTCAGAATGACAAGACTCCACCCTACATCGGGTTGTTTCCGGGTACGACACTCACTTTTCGTGAATCTCTGGAGAAGGAACGGCCCAGCCCGCAGCAGTGGCCGCATCGCCCTTATGCGGAATTGCTCCAGGCGGATGTATTGCCCGCGCGCCTGGCCAATCAGGTGATTGATTGCATGCGAGCCTACGGTGCAACCACGCTCGGAGTTGTCGCCAACGTGTGGCGTTTTCAGGAAGATGGTCGCGAGATTCTCGGGTTCATTTCCTATGGTTACGCACAGATGTTGCTGCGTCTGGATCGCATCGAGGAATTCCTGCTATTTCTCTACTCGCATCGCTACCATGCCCACACCCGCGGAAGCTGGACCGCGGGCGAAGTCACCGGCGTCACAGGCGACTCGGGAACCTATTGCGTTCCAGCTCAGCAGACGATCCCGCTGCTTGTGCGATGGATGCTGGTGCTGGAAGATTCCGATGAGGACACGCTGTACCTGGCGAAGGGCGTGCCCCGCGAGTGGGTGGCTTCGGGAAAAGAAATTCGGATCGAACAGGCTCCAACGCGGTGGGGCAAGGTCAGCTTCACGCTGTCGACGAAGCCGAGTGTAAAGTCGATTGTCGGGCACGTGGAACTGATCGGAGCAAGGGCGCCCAAAGAGGTCCATTTCAAGCTTCGGCTTCCCGTGCAAACATCGCTCCGGAGCCTGACTGTGAACGGGAAGTCCGCAACTCTTGCAGGAGTTCACAAAGACACAGTCATTATCACTACGAAGAACGAGAAGAAGTTTGCCGTGATTGGCCAGCTTTAGCTCGAACAACGTGTTAGCTCTGAGCTATATCGCACGTCGAACATGGTGCGGCCGGCAAGCCTTGTCACGACTGGGATTTCGAACGCTCAGCGCCATCACCCGAAGTCGCCTGCGCATCGCTACGCTTCTGTTCCAGCGCTTGCTTCAGCGACTCACCAGCGTATTGAATGTGCTGGCGTAACAACTTGCAGGCCTGCGCCACATCGCGCTGCCGGCAGAACTCCAGAATCTGGTGATGCTCCTCATTGGCACGCTTCATGCCGTGGGTCAGGTAGAGCTGCAAGCGGGTATATCTTTCGCCGTTGTTGTTGACGTTGCGGATGATGGCCATGAACCGCGGTTGATTGGCGCGTGAGTAGAGGATGGAATGAAATTGCCAGTTCAGGCGTCCCCACGCGGAAACGTGGTCGTCCCGCCGTAGCTCATTTATATAGGTTTGCAAGACGCCGTCCGCTTCCGAGAAATCTTCTTCCGTCAGGTGCGGAATCGAAAGTTTCAAAACCTCAGGTTCCAACAGCGCGCGAATCGAAAATAGCTCTTCCACATCATCAGGTGACAAGGCGGGCACAACGGCGCCCCGGTTCGGAACAATCGCGATCAGGCCTTCCGCATCCAGTTGCCGCAGCGCCTCGCGAACCGGAATCCGGCTGACCTGGTACTGATTTGCAATCGCATCCTGGCGGAGCTGCGCGCCCTCTGGAATCTCGCCACGGATAATCTGGTCACGCAACTTATCGGCAACTGCCGAAGTCAGCGACTGTCGCGGGATTGCCGAGTCCGGTGCGGTTTCTAAGTCCATCTTGTCCAGCGCTGGAATGCGAAATTTGAGGCCTGATCTAGCTTTATCCAACATCTACTATAGCGCATGTTATGTTCAAATCAGCCTTGTCTATCGCGCCGCAACCTCCGGCAGAAGATGCTCTTCCAGGTACCGCGCGAGCAGACAATAAAGATGGTAAGCAGTTCCGGATCCCTCCATGATCGCGTGGGTCCGTCCCGGATAAGTCATAAAATCGAACGGTTTTCCCAGCTCCACCAGCCGGTTGACCAGCAGCTCCGTGCCCTGGTAGTGGACGTTATCGTCTCCTGACCCGTGCACCAGCAACAATTTGCCTTGAAGCCCTTCGGCGAAGTTGATAGGCGAGCCGGCTTTGTAGCCCTCGGCATTGTCCTGTGGCAATCCCATGTAACGCTCTTGATAAATGCTGTCGTAGAGGCGTTGGTCGGCGACAGGAGACACAGCCATCCCTACTTTGTAGAGTTCAGGATGGCGGAACATCAGATTGAGAGTGTTGGAAGCGCCGCCACTGCGTCCCCAGACGGCAACCCGATTCGCGTCAACGTAGGGTCGGGCTCGCTCCAGAGCTTGCAGAGCCAGAGCCTGCTCCTTTGACGAGAGAACTCCCACGTTGCCGTACACGACTTTCCTCCAGGCCCGTCCTTTTGGAGCCGGCGTCCCGCGGTTGTCGAAGCTCGCGACGATATATCCCTCACTCGCGAGTGCCCTATGAAATATCCCATTCCACTCATCCCACCTGTCCACGACCGTCTGCCCGGCAGGCTCTCCGTACACATAGATGAGCAGCGGATATTTCTTCGCCCGGTCGAAGTCCTTCGGCTTTATGAGCCACCCGTCCAATGAGACGCCCTCGCCGACATCGACACGAAAGAATTCACTTGGACCGGAGACAAGAGCTTTCGCACCGGAGCTAAGTTTGGCATTGTCCTCCAGTGTGCGTTGAGATTGGTGATCGGGCAAGCGAATGAGGTCGGTCACCGGAGGCGTGTCGAGCGTCGAATAGTTATGGATGGCCCAGTGCAGGTCTGGCGAAACGTTGTACGAATGGGTTCCCGGCTGCTTCTCCGGCGTCAGGCGCTCGGGCGTCACCTTGCCATCGAGCCGTGAGCGGTAAAGATAGCGTTGCGTGGCATTCTCCGGCGACGCGATGTAATAGATCCACCGTTCCTCGGGATCAGCTCCCAGGAGATTCTCCACATCGAACGGCCCCGGAGTCAGCACACGCACTTGCTTGCCATCCCTGGCAATCAGGTAAACATGCCGCCAGCCGTCCTGTTCGCTAACCCACAGAAAATCTTTGCCGCTGTGCAGCCATTTCAAATCGTCAACTACATCCACCCACGCGCTGTCGTGGTCCTGGTAAACGCTTTGAACGGTGCCGGTTCGCGCATCGGCTAGCAGCACGTCGTTGGTATTTTGCAGGCGATTCAAATGCTGCAGGATGAGCGAATCAGAATCTCTCGCCCATTCCATGCGTGCAATGTAATTGTCATTCGCATAGCCCGGAACCTGCATCCATCGCGTCTCGCCGCCAACCGACGGAACCACTCCGACGCGAACCGAAGAATTAGGAGTTCCCGGTTCCGGGTAGGGAATTTGGCGGACCGTGGGATAAACCCCGAACTCCGGATAAGGAATATTGCTCACAACTCTGTATGGCGCACCAGTGTCGTAAATCAAAGCAAAAGTTTTGATGGCGCTGGTGTCGAACTGCCAGTAGGCAATGCGTTTGCCGTCGGGACTCCAGCGAAATCCGTCGCGTACGCCAAACTCCTCTTCATAGACCCAGTCCGAGGTCCCGTTGATAATTTTTTCGGAACCGTCTGGAGTGAGCCGCGCGGTCTCCCCGCTTTGCAGATCTTCCACATAAATATTGTTGAAGCGCACGTATGCCACTTTCGAGCCGTCGGGCGAGAACTTCGCAAACATCAGCATCGAAGGTGGCCCTCCGTTGCCAAGCTTTCGCAGAGCGCCAGATTTCCGGTCGAACACCCAATAGTCCCCACGCGTGTTTTCGCGCCACACACGTTTGGAATTAGTGAAAATCAGCACCCGGTTCATGTCCTTCGACCACGAATAGTCCTCAATGACGATCGGCTTCTTGCCGTCAGCGGGCGTAAGCTGCTGCGCCGGGATCAGAATCTCTCGTTGCCCGGTGGCCGTGTCGTACCGCACCAGGTCGACGGCTGCTGTGCTTGCATCGGAGCCACTGTTCGCCGCAGGCTCGACCGCAGAGGCTTCCAGAGTCGTATAGGCTCGGCCTCCGTCCAACCAGCGCACGGGTCCGAAGGACTTAACCGCAAATTCCTGATCCAGAAACGCTCTACGCAGAATCTCGATAGTGGCCGCAGACTGAGCGTTCACAGCAACCGCCGCGAGACCTGCAACCGCAATCGACCAGACCGTCTGCCACAGCAATTGGAGCGAGAGCCTCGACCGCCGCGGACGCCGCCCCGCTTTCGCTCCAGTGATTCTTCCTGACATTCGCACTCCTCCGAACTGTCGGTTCGTGCTGTTCATTCTGTATCCTGAAGAGTGATAGCTTGAGGCTGAGAAGCCCGCCTGACCGCCGTTCGGTCTGCGCAGCCGATCAGCAAATAAATTGGAATTCCCAACAAAACAATCAGCAACCCCGGCCACGTCGTCGCTGGGCGATATGCGAACAGCACGGCGAGAATCGCGCAGGCGGCAAGAATGTATAGGGCCGGCACCACCGGATATCCCATCGTGCGGTACGGTCGCGGCGCGTCCGGGCGCTTGATGCGCAGCCGGAACACTCCAGCTACCGTCAGCACGTAAAAAATCAGCGCTGCGGAAATAACGTATTCGAGCAAGTTGCTGTACAGGTTTCCCCACGTCTGCGTCGCAGGATCATAAGTGCGAGGCAAGACTAGAAACGCAGCCCACAGCCCCTGCAACTTCAGCGAGGATGCAGGCACGTTGGCGGCATTGAGTTTTCCCGCGAAAGGGAAGAAGAGCCGCTGCCGAGCCATCGCATAATAAACGCGCGCGCCGGTCAAGGTCAGCGCGTTGATGGTGCCGAAGGTCGAGACCATGATGGCGGCCGCCATCACCGCAGCGCCGACGCCCGGGAAGATCGCCCGCAGCGTAGCCGTTCCCACACGATCCGCCGGCGCGTGCTGAATCGCTTCTAGCGGGAGCGTGACCAGATACGCCACATTGGCCAGGAGATACAGCCCGATCACGACGATTGTCCCAATCACCATGGCAAGAGTCACGTTTCGCTCGGGCCGCTTCACTTCACCGGCCGCGAAGGCAATGTTGTGCCAGGAATCGGCGGAAAACAGCGACCCGGTCTGGCTCAGGCAGATGGCGACGAACAGGCCAAGCATTGTGGTGGCAGTGAGCCCGCCTCCCAAAGCATCGATCCCGCGCGCATGCCACGCGTCGCCAAAATTGGCGTGGAGCGCGGTTGCATTGCGGCCAACGAAAATGCCCAAAATAATCAGACCGCCCAGAGCCCCCGTTTTGGCGATGGTAAACACATTTTGGATGAGCTTGCCGTAGCGGAGCCCAAGAGTATTGCCGAAGGTGAGCAGCGCAATCACGCCAATCGCCAGCAGTTGAGCCATCGAAAGCGAGAGGGCATAGTGGTTTGAGATGCGGATGGGAGTGACTAGATAATTTTCTTCTGAAATCAGCGGCCAAAACACTCCGGTGAAGCGCGCGAAAGCCACCGCCACTGCGGCGATCGTGCCGGTCTCAATGACTGAGAATAAAGTCCAGCCGTACAGAAAACCCCACAACGGCGAATACGCCTCGCGGAGGTAAACATACATGCCGCCGGCGTGCGGCATCATCGCCGAGAGCTCTCCGTAGCACAGAGCACCCGCAATGGTCAGCGCGCCCGCCACTCCCCAAGCCACCAGCAGCCAGCCGGCGCTGCCAATGTGGCGAGCCATCTCCGCCGGGACAATGAAAATCCCAGACCCAATCATCGCCCCCACTACCACCATGACGGAATCGAACAAGGTCAAGCCGCGTGCGAATTCTCTCGGTTGAGGATCGGTCGGCTGTGGGGCTTCCCGCTCGAGTTTTCCAGTCAACGATTAGACCCCTTGAGGGAATTAGGTTTGACGATTGCATATTGTATCCATAAAATACGACAGGCGCCTAACTAATTAAAAATAGAGGCTCTGCTTCCCCGTAATGGCATCCTGATAAAAGGGATTGGGCCTGACCTCGGTGAAGACCACGAGACGACGACGAAAATGACTGTTCAAGAATGCCGCAGAATCCGAGTCATCGATTCCCATACCGGGGGGGAACCCACGCGTCTGGTGGTGAGTGGCGGGCCTGATTTCGGGACCGGATCGCTGGCCGATCGGCTGGGCTGCTTTCGCAGCAAATATGACGATTTCCGCTCCGCCGTCGTGAACGAGCCGCGAGGGTCTGACGTTATGGTCGGCGCATTGCTTTGCGATCCGCTCCATTCCGAGAGCGCCGCAGGCGTCATCTTTTTTAACAATGTTGGCTACCTGGGCATGTGCGGTCACGGGACCATCGGCCTGGTCGCGACCTTGGCCTACATGAAACGCATCGCTCCTGGAGAGCACAAGATTGAGACGCCGGTGGGCACCGTCAGTGCGGTTCTTCACGAAACTGGCGAGGTTACGGTCAACAATGTCGCAAGTTATCGCAGCGCTGCCGATCTTGCGGTCGACGTTCCGGGATACGGCAAGGTTCGCGGTGATGTGGCCTGGGGTGGGAACTGGTTTTTTCTCGTGCGCCAGCACACCATGGAACTGACTCTGCAGAATATCGATGCTCTCACGAATTTCACCTGGGCGATCCGCCAGGCTCTTCGCGAACGCGGAGTCGCCGGTGCAGACGGCAAAGAAATCGACCACGTCGAGCTTTATGGTCCGTCTCAGCTACCGGGAGTTGACAGCAAGAATTTCGTGCTCTGTCCCGGCAAAGCCTATGATCGTTCGCCCTGCGGTACCGGGACCAGCGCCAAGCTGGCGTGTCTTTACGCGGACGGCAAGATCCGCGAGGGCCAAACGTGGAGACAGGAAAGTATTGTTGGCAGCGTGTTTGAAGGCAGCGTCAAGGTGCGGGATGGCAAGGTGTATCCCAGCATAAAGGGATCGGCGTTCGTGAACGCCGAGGCAGAGCTGGTGCTCGATCCGCGCGACCCGCTGTGCATGGGCATTCGGGCATGAGCAATGCGGCCTATGACGTCGTGATCGTGGGCGCCGGCATCGTGGGCGCGGCGTGCGCAGATGAACTCGCGCGCCGCGGCTTGCGCGTGGCGGTGGCAGACGCCGATGTCGTCGGCAGCGGCGCAACCGCTGCCGGCATGGGGCACATCGTCGTCATGGACGATTCCGACGCGCAGTTTGCACTGACCCGTTTCTCCCAGCAACTGTGGCAGGAGTTGAGACCCGAATTACCGGATGACGTCGAATACGAGCAATGTGGAACGATCTGGGTCGCCGCTGACGATGAAGAAATGATCGAAGTCCGCCGCAAGCGGGACTACTATGGCGAACGCGGAGTTCCCACGCAAGTTCTCGATGCCCAGGCTTTGTATCGTCTGGAGCCGAACCTTCGTGCAGGCATGGCTGGCGGTTTCCTCGTTCCGGAAGATGGTGTGCTCTATCCGCCGTGCGCAGCTCGCTTTCTGATGGAGCGTGCCCAGAAGCAGGGAGCGAAGCTTCACCTTGGCGTTCCTGTCGCGCAGATTGGCCGGGGCCAGGTTCGGTTAGCGGACGGCACGGAGATCGCCGCGGCAATCATCGTGAATGCGGCCGGAGCCCGCGCCGCCGAACTCACGCCGGGACTGGAGATCAAGAAACGGAAAGGCCATCTCGTCATCACTGACCGCTATCCCGGGTTCGTGCGGCATCAGTTGGTCGAGCTCGGCTACCTGAAGAGCGCTCACTCCGTCAGCGGCGATTCGGTGGCATTCAATGTGCAGCCGCGCCGCACCGGCCAGATTCTCATCGGATCTTCGCGGCAGTATGGCGCCGAGCACAAAGAAGTGGATCACTCCGTGCTGGTGCGCATGCTGCAACGCGCGCAGGAATACATGCCAGGCTTGGCGCAGATGTCGACGGTACGCACCTGGACAGGATTCCGTGCTGCCACTCCCGACAAGCTCCCGCTGATCGGGCCCTGGGCTGGAGACGCGACATCAGGAACTGCTGGGGACGCAACCGGAGACAAGTCCATATTCCTGGCGACCGGACATGAGGGCCTGGGAATCACCACGTCTCTTGGGACGGCGCGCATTTTAGCCGATCAGATCACCGGTACGAAACCGGAGATCCCGGTCGAACCCTATCTGCCTTCGCGGACGGCGAAGGAGTACGCGCATGCCTGACCAGATCACGGTGACGGTAAACGGAATGCCCGTGGTCGTGTCCTCCGGCGCGACTGTCGCGGTTGCGATGGTGCTTGCGGGACAGGCTTGCCGAACCTCGGTCAGCGGCCAACCGCGCGGCCCTCTATGTGGCATGGGAATTTGCTTTGAATGTCGCGTTGCGATCGGCGGCATTCCGCATTGCAGAAGCTGTCAGGTGCTGTGCGAACCGGGAATGGAAGTAACAACTGAGAACTGAAAGTCGAGAACTGAAGCTCGAAGAACTGAAACCGATGAACAGGGAAGCGCAGCGCCATTTCGATGTACTCGTGATTGGCGGAGGTCCAGCCGGGATGGTCGCCGCCGCTCGCGCGGCCGAGTGCGGTGTCCGAGTCGGAATCGTCGACGACAATTTCAGGCTCGGCGGCCAGATCTGGCGCAACGCGTCCGACCATGCGCGATCTAACGACGCGCGATTTGACGATGCGCGATCGAATGTTTCGCAAAATAATGTTTCGCAATATCAAAATAACGAGGCGCAAAATACGGAAGCCTCGCGATCGGCCGGCTGGGTGCGCGCCTCGGGAGCGACCGTCCTCTGCGGGCTGCGCGTCGTGCATCAACCGGAAGCCGGAGTCTTGTTAGCAGAAAATCTCGACGGCTTTTGCGAACTCACCTACGACAAGTTGGTGCTGGCAACCGGAGCCAGGGAAAGATTCTTGCCGTTCCCTAGTTGGACATTGCCCAACGTGATGGGTGCGGGCGGTCTGCAAGCGATGGTCAAGTCCGGCCTGCCGATTCAAGGCAAGCGCGTAGTGGTGGCCGGCACCGGCCCGTTACTCCTGGCAGTCGCCGCCTACCTCCGCAAGCATGGCGCCGAGATTCCCGTGATTTGCGAGCAGGCATCCTGGCGCGATCTGGCAAAATTTGGACTGGCTCTGTCGGTCTGGCCAGAGAAAATTATCCAGGGGATCCAATTGAAACGGGATCTCGCGGGCGTTCCGTTTGCCTCGAACAGTTGGCCGCTCGCCGCTCACGGCCAGCAGATTCTCGAAAGCGTAACCATTTCGCGCGCCGGAAAAAATCAGAACATTCCCTGCGACTATCTCGCCTGTGGTTTTCATCTGATTCCGAACGTCGAATTGCCTTTGCTGCTGGGATGTGGGCTCAGCAATGGCTGTGTGCAAGTCGACGACTTTCAGACAACCACGGTCCCTTTCGTCTTTTGCGCCGGCGAACCGACAAGCATTGGAGGCGTCGAGTTAGCGCTCATCGAAGGTCAAATTGCGGGCCTGGCAGCGGCCGGGCACGCGAGCGAGGCCAAGGCACTGTTCCCCAAACGCCAGAAGGGGCGTCGCTTCGCTCAATTGCTCGACCGCACATTCCGCTTGCGCCCGGAGTTGAGGAGCCTGCCCTCGCCAGAAACCATGGTTTGCCGTTGCGAGGACGTCCCCTATTCTTGTGTTCGGCAGCACCGCTCGTGGCGCGAAGCCAAGCTGCACACCCGTTGTGGCATGGGCCCGTGCCAGGGCCGAGTCTGCGGCCCCGCCACACAATTTCTTTTCAACTGGAATCCGGATTCCGTTCGGCCGCCCGTGTTCCCCGCTCGCGTTGAAACCTTGGCGGCGGTCACTGGCCAGTCGCAACGGCAGCACAGCGAAGTAACAGGAGGACAATCATGAACTGGAAGGGTGTGCTCCCTGCAATCACCACCAGTTTTACCGACGATCTTCGCGTCGATCACAGCTTCTTGACGAAACATTGCCACTGGCTGCTGGACAACGGTTGCGCCGGCATCGTCGCCCTCGGTTCCCTGGGTGAGGGCGCGACTCTGTCTTTCGACGAGAAGGTCGAGATTCTGCGCACTTGTGTCAGCGCGGTTCATGGGCGCGGACCCGTCGTCGCTTCGATCTCGGCGCTTACCACCCCGGAAGCTGTGGCCCTTGCCAAAGCTGCCGCGGAACTTGGCTGCGACGCTTTGATGGTGCTTCCGCCCTATGTTTACCAGGGCGATTGGCGGGAAATGAAGACGCACGTGGCCACCGTGTTTGCGGCCACTCCGCTGTCCTGCATGCTCTACAACAATCCTGTGGCCTATGGAACCGATTTTCTTCCCGAACAAATTCGCGAGTTGGCGGCCGAATATCCAAGCTTCGAAGCGGTGAAGGAGTCGAGCACCGATGCGCGGCGGGTCTCTGCCATCCGCGCTCTGCTCGACCGCCGCCTGGAAATCTCCGTCGGCGTGGATGATGCCGTACTCGAAGCCATCGGAGTGGGAGCGACCGGCTGGATCGCCGGCCTCGCCAACGCATTGCCGCGGGAATCGGTCGATCTTTTCAACTACGGCATCAGCGGGGAGAGTGACAAAGCATTTGAGTTGTATCGCTGGTTCCTGCCACTGCTACGCATGGATACGGTCCCGAATTTCGTTCAGCTCATCAAGCTCGTGCAAGCCGAGGTAGGGATGGGAAATCCGCGAGTGCGTCCGCCGCGCCTGCAATTGGTGGGCGGAGAACTGGAACAAACCGGCCGGATCATTCGCGACGCGTTGCGCTCGCGTCCGCAACCAGTTGGCGGTTATGCGCTCACCGGCAGAAAGTAATTTTCACGAAAATGGCAAAACTTTCAGGTAGGTCGCTGATCGGATCTCGCGAAGGCGGCGGTTCGTCGGAGCCGCTGTTCGCCACTGATCCCACCACCGGGCAACAGCTCCAGCCCGCATTCGTTGCTGCAACCGCGGAAGAAGTAGAACTCGCGGTCCGACTCGCGGCCGAAGCCTTTGCCGCCTACAGCCGCGTTCCGGGACGTGAGCGCGGCGCATTCTTGCGCAAGATCGCAGCGAAGATAGAATCCATCGCCAACGACGTGGTCGAGCGCGCCGGCAAAGAGACCGCCCTGCCGCCCGCGCGTTTGCAGGGCGAGACCGCGCGCACGTGCGCTCAGTTGCGCCTTTTTGCCGAAGTGGCGGAGGAGGGATCGTGGGTTGCTGCGCGTATCGACCAAGCCGATCCCGATCGCAAGCCCGCTCCCCGACCGGACATTCGCTCCATGCTGCGTCCCCTCGGCCCCGTGGTCGTATTCGGTGCCAGCAACTTCCCATTAGCATTTTCCGTTGCCGGAGGTGATACCGCGTCGGCCTTGGCGTCAGGCAACCCTGTCATCGTGAAAGCCCATGCGGCGCATCCTGGCACCAGCGAACTCGTAGGGCAAATGGTTCGGGAAAGTGTTCGGGAAAGCGGTCTGCCGGAAGGTGTTTTCTCGCTTCTGTTCGGCAGCGGCGCTCAGATCGGCACCGCGTTGATGAAACATCCGCTGGTGAAAGCGGGCGGATTCACTGGCTCGCGCGCCGCAGGTAGAGTGCTGATGGACGTGGCTGCGGCGCGTCCCGAGCCGATTCCGTTCTACGCGGAAATGAGCAGCACCAATCCCGTGTTCATCTTGCCGGGCGCTCTGCGGGAACGTGGCGAGAACATTGCAGCAGGCCTGCATACTTCGTTCACCCTGGGCGCCGGTCAATTCTGCACCAAGCCGGGAATGGTATTTCTCCCGCACGGCAACGAAGCTGCTAAGTTTACCGATAAGCTGCGGCAACTGGTCGCCGCCTCTGCGCCATTCCATCTGCTGACCCGCGCCATTCATTCTTCGTATGACTCCGCACTTGCCGGGCGAAGAACAGATGCCGGGGTTACTCTCGTTGCCGAGGCTCCGAAAGCCGCACAGGAAGCCGGGTTTGTCGTGAACTCAGCGCTCTTTGAAACCGACGCAGATACGTTTCTGGGCTCGAACCTGGATGACGAAATCTTTGGCCCAACCACGCTCCTTATTCGCCACTCCAACCGCGATCAAATCCTTCAGATTGCCTGCTCTCTCGAAGGCCATCTCACCGCCACCATTCACGGCACGGCGCAGGATCTTCGTGACTTCGCCGACCTCATCGCGATTCTCGAGGGCAAGGTCGGCCGTCTCGTGTTCAATGGCTTTCCGACCGGCGTCGAGGTGTGCCACGCCATGGTGCATGGCGGCCCCTATCCCTCGACCTCAGACGGGCGCTCCACCTCGGTGGGCACTCGGGCTATTTTCAGGTTTACCCGCCCAGTCTGCTACCAGGGATTTCCCGACCACGCGTTACCGCAGGAATTGAAAGCCGCAAACCCCCTGGGAATCTGGCGCATGGTGGACGGACAAATGACGCGATAGCAGACTCTCCTTCGCAGTATCCGACGGCGGTCGCGAAGAAACTGACAATTTGAGCCACTACGAGAGTGGCGGAAGGCTTGCGCAGCCGTAGGTCTGGGCCGTATCATCAAAATCGAAGGCACGGATCACGATCCGCAATACAGCCACGCAAACCGATGGCGCTGTCATCTAACGGTTAGGATACCGCCCTCTCAAGGCGGGTATACGGGTTCGATTCCCGTCAGCGCTACCAAATATTTCGCGATCTTCGCCTGATGTAGCACGCTCCCTGATTTTGCCGCCGCCGTAGCACCCACTGACACACACGTTCGCGGACACCGAAAGACTCCTGCCCGCACTCGGACCCGAACTACGGTGTCACGGTGAAAGTTGTCGCGCTCGAGGCCGCACCGCCCGGAGTGGTAACTTCGATTTTTCCGGTCTTAGCGGTGGTTGGGACCGTGGCCGTGATCTGGCTGTCACTGTTCACGGTGAAGGTCCCGGCTTTCCCGCCGAAGGTCACTTTGGTGGCTTGGGTCAGGCCGGTTCCGGTGATGGTGACCACTGTTCCCACCACGCCACTGGTGGGGCTGATGGTCTTCACCGTGGGCAGCACTTTGAAATTGTGACTGCCGAGTAGCGTTCCTAGGGAGGTGACGATTTTGACTACGCCGGTGAGCGCGCCGACTGGAACTTTCGCGGTCAGAAGCGTATCCGATGTGGCATGGAATGAGGTTGCGAGCGTTCCGCCGAAGGAGACGCTGGTCACGTCCGTAAACCCCTGGCCCAGGAAATCGACGGTCGCCCCAACTTTGCCTTCGTTTGCGGTCGAGCGCGTGAACGGGGGCAGGCCCATGTCGAGGCTGAAGAAGGTACCGCAGCACAGCGAGTTCCCGCTTGTGGAGCCATAGAATTTCCCGTCGGTGTGTTGAATCAGAGGAGCTTCGGGAAGAATCCCATCGGTGCAGCCGGCCACTGAGCAGAAACTGTAGAGGAATGTCACGTCGCCTGCGGGAGTGACTTGGAAGATCGTTCCGTAGTTATTGTGTCCGCCACTTGCGGTTACGCCGTAAAGATTGCCGTCGGACCCGAGCGTCAGCCCAGCTACGGGCAGTTGTCCAAGCAGTTGTGGCGAGGCGAACTGGAAGCTGTAGACCACCTCGTAGTCCTTTCCAGAGGTTGCAATCTTGAAGATCGTTCCCTCGTTGTATTCGCCACCCTCATAAGTGGTTCCCCACAAATAGCCCTCGTTGTCCTGCGCCAGCACGCCGATCGGACGGTAGCCATCGTAGACGGTACTGCTGACATAACCTGTAAAAACGTGGAGCACCGTGATCTTGCCGCCCGTGGTCGCCTTGTACACCACGCCGCATTCGCAGGTAGCTCCGCCTCCAACCTGGGCGGTTCCATAAAAGTTGCCGTCGGTAGCTTGCGTCGGCAGATTTGGTCCATAACCGTTGGTGTAATCGAACGGGTACGCCGTGAGTTTCCCTTTGGGCGTCATCTTGAAGAAGACGCCATAGGTGCCTGAGTACACGCCATTGTCGACGCCGTAGAAGTTGCCGTCTGTCCCCTGGGTCACCGTATAGATGGGTGCGCCCTCGTCGTTGAGGTGTTGGCTGGTGGTTCCGGCGGTAAAGTCCCACAGCGTGGTCAATGCTCCGGTGTCTGTCACCTTGAAAACAGTTCCGGCATCCTCGGTGCCACCGTTTGCCGTGGTTCCGTAAAGATTGCCGTCGATTCCCAGCGTCACACCTCCGTGCGGGTAGCCGCCGGTGACCAGGCAGTAGCCGCCTTCCGCACAGAAGTTGTAGACCGGCGTGTACGCTCCCTCAGTCGAAATCTTGTACACGCTGCCGGCATGGTAAGTTCCATTGGTTTCGATGGTGCTGTATAACTCACCGTCCGTGCCTTGCGTGAACTGGACGGGCCACGTGATGCCGGTGCTGTTATTGTCGGTCCCAGGGTAGGTGTAGAGCGCAACAACGGTCTGGGCAGTGGCGGCGGGCGCGCCAAACAGCAGCGCCAGGGTGAATATCGACAGGGTGGCGATCGACAGTACGGTTCGGCGTTTCATTGGACTCTCCTCAAAGCGAAATTCGCGTGGACACGGCGAAGATGGTTGCAAAAGCGGGCTCGGCGCCTGGAAGACGGATGCTGGAGGGAGGGGTCCTGAACTGAACTCTCCCTGCCTAATTAGCCGCGTCGAGGTGAAAGTGGTCGCGTCATGAGTCAGCCACATCTCGCTGGACCGCCTTTTCTGTATCCGATCAGCCTGGACATCCTCGTTTACAATTTGCGTGCTCCGCGGACTGGTTCGTGGCACAATGTTTTCGCCCACCCCAGTCGCCGTTGGGCCCACAGCTTGCACTATCCCCCGCTGTATGTCCTGACGGAATTCTCAAGAACTCTAAAGCGTGGCTAAGTCCATGAATTACAAAGGAACTGTGCGAGAAGTTGCAGAGACTTCCGGCCGCCTCTGGCGCTTCTCCGACTACGAGTTCGACGAGCTGGCGCGAGAGTTGCGGGTCAAGGGCAGAACGGTCGAGCTGGAATCGAAGCCCCTCGACATCCTGCTGCAGCTTCTTCTTCATGCCGGCGAGGTTGTCACCAAAGACGAATTGCTGGAATCTGTCTGGCCGGATGTGATGGTGGTGGATGGTTCGCTAGCCACCGCCGTCTCCAAACTGCGGAAGGCATTGGGAGATGAGAGCCATCCGGCGATCGTCACCGTTCCCCGCGTTGGCTACCGGCTGGCCGTGCCGGTCTATTGCAAAACCGTGGCAGCGCCGGCCGGCCCTGAGCTGGGATTCAAAGCCGGTGACCTGGTTCCGGGACGGGAGCAGTGGCGGCTTGCTCGGCCTATGGAAATTTCAGGCTCGAGTGAAGTCTGGCTGGCGGAGAATCCCAAGACCCACGAACACCGAGTTTTCAAGTTCGCCGGCGATGGTGCGCGCTTAAAAGGCCTAAAGCGCGAGATTACGATTTCACGTTTCCTGCGGGAATCGCTGGGCGAGCGGCCGGAATTCGTGCGCATCCTGGAGTGGAACTTTGAGACGCTTCCGTTCTTCCTGGAAAGCGAGTATGCCGGGCAGAGCCTGGCGGAATGGGCCGCGACACAGGGAGGTCTCTCGCAGATTCCGTATGAAGTCCGCCTGCAATTGCTGGTGGACGTGGCCAAGGCCGTGGCCGCCGCGCACGACATTGGAGTGCTTCACAAAGACTTGAAGCCCGCGAACATCCTGATCGTGCCCGCAGCCAGCGGAGGGTGGCAGGTCAAGCTCGCGGATTTCGGCAGCGCCTCGTTGTTCGATCCCTCGCGGCTGCAGTCCCTGGGAATCACGAACCTGGGATTCACCCAAACCACGTCGCTGGAAACGCAGCCGCTCACCGGCACCCTGATGTACTTGGCCCCCGAGGTTCTGGCCGGACAATCTCCCAGCGCCGCCGCGGATGTTTATGCTCTCGGCGTCATGCTCTACCAGCTGACAGTGGGCGATTTCCGCAAGCCGCTGGCGCCGGGTTGGGAAACGGAGATTCAAGATCCGCTGCTGCGCGAAGATATTGCGGTTGCCGCCTGTGGCGATGCAGCCAAGCGGCTCACTAGCGCCGCCGATCTGGTCGAGCGGCTGCTCACACTGGAAGAGCGCCGAATCAAGCGCGACGAGCTGGAAGCCGCAAAACTTCGCGCTCAGACCGCCGAGCGCAAGCTGGCCGAAACTCGGGCTAGGCGTCCTTGGGTGGTGCTGGCGATTAGCGCTTTGGCAGCTGGACTTGTCGTGAGCGTTGTACTTTACCGGCGCGCGAGCCGCGAACGCGACAATGCCAGCCGACAGACCGCGATCGCCAGCGCAGTCAGCCGGTTTCTCGCTGACGATCTACTGGGACGGAGCAATCCATTTGTGAGCGGCAAGTCGGGGGAGTCGCTGATGGAGGCGATCCAGCAAGCCTCGCCCGGCATCGACCGCAAGTTCAGAGATGAGCCGCTGGTGGCTGCGCGCCTCCACCAAACCATTGCCCGGGCGCTCGATAACCGCACGGACTATCCCGACGCTCGGCTGGAATATGACCGCGCCGCGGCGCTTTTCAGGCAAGTGGATGGCGATTTGTCGCAAGATGCCATCATCACGCAACTGCAACGCACTACCCTGGAAGCGCGCAGCTACGAGAGCGGCTCGCTCCCGTTAGCCAAGTCGATTCTCGAACGACAAAAGGCTTTAATCGCAAGGCTGACCCATCCGCGGCCGGACTTGCCGGTGTGGTTATCTTCCGCGCAGGGGATGGTCGCCCTCATTGAGAACAACGCCAAGTCCGCCGCAGAGAATTTTCAGGCGGCCGTACAAGGGGCGGAAGTTCTCCCCGAATTCGACGAGAGCGCGCGCCTCACGTTCCAACAAAGGCTGGGTTTTTCCTACATCCGCTTGGGCGAAGGCGCCAAGGCAGAGCAGACATTTCACGAACTCATTGCCGCCTTCACGCGCGTCGCCGGTTCGGATAGTCCCAATGTGTTGCGGGTTCGCCTGAATCTGGCGCAGGCCTTCATGATTCAGAACAAGCATGCGGAAGCGATTCAGGAGGCCAACGCCATCTACCCCAAGTTTGTGTCCCGGCTCGGTCTGGACCACGAGCTTTCCATGCAGTTGCTCGCGACGCGGGCGCAGTCCGAAGGCAGCCTGGAGCTGTGGGACGACGCCATCCGCGACGATTTTGCGATCCACGAGCTTGCCGTCCGCAAGCAGGGTCCACTTTCTTTCTTCGCGGTGGCCACGCTTACCGATGGGTCGCTTGCGCAGTGCCGGGCAGGCCGCTATCGGGAGGGGGAATCGAATGCGCGCCAAGCCTATGATTCGTCGGTGAAGGCGTTCGGAGCGTCCGCCGGCCTGACCGGAGCCACCGCATACACTTTAGCGAGTTGCCTGATTGGCTTAAGTAAATTGGACGAGGCGACCGCGTTCTTGCAGCAAATCGATGCCCCCACCGTCGCGCAGCTCACCGGCAATCCCGATTGGGGAGCAGACGTCACGCTGGCGCAGGCCGAAATCGCATATCGCCGTGGAAACTACGATGCCGCGCGTAGTTACGTTCACACCGTAACTCCAGTGTTTACCCGCAAAGACGCCGAAGCCTATCAGAAGCGCGCCTTCGAATCGCTGAAAGCAGCGCTGGACAAGCCTTCCCCACGCAGCTGAGATTTCGTCTCGTCGGGTGCCCCAGGTTTCGCCGGTGTTGCGAGACCCGTTGCGAGAACTGGGAGCTGGTTTATGCCCGTTCGAGCCGATGCTGGGCCTTCAGCCAGTCCTGTTCCTTTTTGCTTAGCTAATCATCAAGACGAGAGTGCGGCTGTTTCCACCACTCTTGCAGCCAAGTTCGCCGGAGTTCCCACTCGGAGTCTTGACCAGTATGTTGGTTATTCCAGGAGCGGGGATCTCGGCGGTCGTGACGGTGACCTGCAATAGCGTGCTGCTGGTGACTTCAGTGCTTACCTCGATCCCGTTGACGACCACCACAGAAGAAGAAACAAACGCACTGCCGTTCACGCTGAGAGGATAGCCCCGCTCCACTTCAGCGAAGGTGATCGCGCTAACAGAAAGCGACGCAATGTTCGGAGATGGTCGAGCACTCCCGCAAAACGGGTCGAGGGCGTTGCAGCCTTGAAGGATTAGCGAGGCGAGCAGAATCGCGCTGAGAGGTACCAATAAAGCGATGACACTTTTTCTCGTGGTTCTATGCATATCCCACTCCTACATCGCGTGCTGGATCGTGCTCGCCATCATGTCGATGGCGAATGTCTCACAGATTTGATTGTAGTCGTGAAGTGGCTCAGTGACATGAAGGCTCTGCACTAAAGTACCTAACGAGCGCGGACAAGCACCGGGGGAAGCAAGAGGCTTGCCATTCTGCTTCTTACGCAAATGTGTCTGCGATCACTTCAGGGCAGCGATGGCGCTCACGAAGTTGCTCGCATATCGCTGGAAGTGCCGCCCGCTGCGGGCACGTAACATTTCGTCGTGTAATCCATCACCATGCGGTCCGCGTTGAAACGCCAACCGAGGGTACGAATAGTCCGCTTCATGCGCTTGATCCAGCCGCGCGGCAAGCCGTCATGGTCGCGCTGGTAGTAGAGCGGGATCACCTCGTCATGCAACGTGCGCATCAGGTCTTCTCCGTCACGCGTGTCGTGAACGCTCATGTTGGAGTGAGTCCTGCCAGTTCC
>Ga0210383_10000100_pt1 | contig 93437 bp, 60 predicted proteins | sample IncBWC14OmetaG_FD_160072 | JGI IMG/M metagenome (GOLD analysis project Ga0210383, IMG submission 160072) | Forest soil microbial communities from Barre Woods Harvard Forest LTER site, Petersham, Massachusetts, United States - Inc-BW-C-14-O ...
GGAGGGGGGCGGGGCGGGGGCGGGCATGGACCAGGGGAAGCAGGAGGAAGGAGCGCGAGGGGCCCGGGCTTGCCGGGAGGTTCCGGTATTCTTCACGACGTCGAGTCCGTCGATCTACAAGGGGTTCGAAACGATCATCGATACAGCGCGGGTGCTCGTTCAGAATGGCGTCGTTTGTGAGTGGATGGTGGCGGGGTTAAAGGCAGATGATCCGCTTGTGCGGCTAACCCTTGCGGAGAGGCGGTTGGATGATCCTGCTGCCTTAAATATCCGGCTGTTGGGAACGTTAGCAGAGTGGGCGGTGGCGGAGATGTTGGTGAGTTGTGATGCCTATATACAGGTATCTCATATCGAGAACAGCCCGAACAGTGTCTGTGAGGCGATGCTGGCGGGTGTCCCGGTGATCGCGTCATTTGCGGGCGGTACGGGTTCGTTGTTGAAAGACGGAGTACACGGAGTATTGGTGCAGGATGGCGACCCCTATGTGCTGGCGGGGGCGATGCGGGAACTCACCGGGCAGCCGGAAAAGTATGCGATGATGGCGGCAGAAGGGAGAAGGGCAGCGCAACGGCGGCATGATCCGGCAGCTATTGTAACGGCGATGCTCGAGCGATATCGGGAGATCATTCAAAAAAATACGATCCATGGGTAGCCCGGTCCGTCGACTATTTCATCTATTGGACTCGGCCCTGTTGCGGTTGAGGATCTGGTGGGGTGGGTATTATAAATTCTTTGCTTGGTGCCGGGGCGTAGAGTTTGAGGGCGCCTGCCGGTTCATGGGCCGGCCCAAATTCAAATTGTATCCGGGGACGCGGGTAATTGTGGGGGAGGGGTGTATGTTCCTCTCGGGTCATACGGATAACCTGATCGGGATCAACCGGCCGTGCATCATTTCCGTGTACAATCCGGGAACCGTGGTGAAGATCGGTAACCATGGGGGATTTAGCGGGACGGTAATCGGGGCGTATGCAGGGATTACGATCGGGAAGAATGTCAAGTGCGGCGCCAATACGCTGATCACGGACGGGAACTGGCATCCGGAGGACCCGCGGAGCGGGGAGCCGAGGCCGGTAGTGATCGGGGATAATGTTTGGTTGGGTGTGGGGGTGATGGTGCTAAAGGGCGCGAAGATCGGAGAGAATTCGGTTATTGGGGCGGGAAGTGTGGTGACGGGTGATATCCCGGCCAATGTGGTGGCGGCAGGGAATCCGTGTAAAATTATACGTTCGTTGGTTTAGAGAAATAGTCCCTGATCTTTTTGGCGGGGACGCCGCCGACTATCGAATAGGGCTCGACGTCATGGGTTACGACGGAGCCGGCTGCGACGACGGCGCCTTCGCCGATGGTTACGCCGGGCATGATGGTGGAGTTCATGCCGATAAAGGCGCCGCGTTTGATGCGGACTTCCCCAATGATCTCTTTTCCTTCATTAAAGTGGCGCGACAGGTCGTGTGAGATCACAACGCACATGGTAGTGATGGTTACGTGGTCTTCGATGGTGACCAGTTCGGGGCGGCGGTTATCGATGAGGACCATGTAGCCGATCTCGACCTTTTTGCCGATATGGACGCCCTTGAGCCGGTGGAAGAAGGTGCGTAGCCTTTTCCAGGGCATGAACCAGGCCGGGATCTGGAGACAATTTCGCCAGAAGCGGGTGAATCCGGAGACGGTCATTCCCTGCGCGTAGTCGACGACTTGTTTCATGGTTGGTTGGGGACTGGTTTCATGGTTGATGAAGTTGATGGGTTGGGGGGTGGTTTCGCGGCTGGCGGGTAGTCAGGCGATCAAAGATGCCGGCGTATTGGCGGGCGATAATGGTCCATTGGTGTCTATCCATGAGGGACCGGAAGGCTTTGGCGGCAAAGGCCTGCATTTCGACCGGGTGGGCGAGGGCCCAGTCTAATCGGGTCGCCAGGTCGGTATCGGATCCGGAGCGGAAGAAAAGCAATTCATCGTGTTCAAAGATATCCCTATTCTCGATGATATCGGAACAAAGGATGGGGGTTTGGAGGGAAGCCACTTCGAGCAGCATCATAGACATGGCTTCGTAGGTAGAGGGGAATACGAAGAGCCGGGCCCCGGCGATCCAGGCGTTCAGCAGTGGCTTTTCTTTGATGAGGCCTTTGAATTCTACGTCGAGGCCCACGGCGAGGTCGAAGAGCTCGCGGGAGTATTCTTTCACCTGGCTGTGGTCGCCGAGTACGATCAGTTTTCCTTTATAGCCGGTCTTTTTCAGGGCGGACAGGAGAATGTGCAGTCCCTTCGTAGGAATGATGCGACCGGCAGCAAAAAGGATATAATCCTTTGCGCTCAGCATAAGGGCGGCGGGAGGAATGGCAGTTATTCCGTTGGGGATATAGGAGATGCGATTGGTTGGGATGATCTTTTCATAATGGGGTACCAGGGATTTGGACACGACGGTAAGGTGGTTGGAGAGGCGGGCCTGAAACCATTCGTTGAGCTTAAAATAGGGGCGGGCCCATTTGTTCCATTTGGCGTGCCGGTAGGTAAGCCCGTGACTGGTCGCCACGACTTTATATCGGAGTCGAAGGAGCAGAAGGATGAAGGCGCCGTCCATCTGGTGGAGGTGGATGGCGTCGTAGCGGCGGGTGAAGACGGCGTGAAAGGCCGAAGCGATATAATAATACAGGACGTTGAGTTTCCCGATCGGGAACTTTCGGAAGACAATCTGGCGGGCGCCTTTGTAGTCGCCTCTGTGGTGGGTATGAGAGGCGGTGGCGTAGATCGTAAAATCGTATTCCTGTGAAAGTTGTTCAACGATGTTGTCGCCGACGTTTGCGGCGCCGCCGAAGGGAGGCAGGCCTTTCAGGCCTATTATTGCGATGCGTTTCTTAGGCATGGTAACATGTTAAATATTGCGAAAGAACCTTCTGCCAGGAGAACAAATCAATCGTGGTTCGGCGGATGAGGCCGGGATCCAGCGGTTTTATTTGGTCGAGGGAGCGATCGGTGAGCGTATCGATAAAGACACCCGTCCTGTCGGTCAGGTAATCCGTGATTCCGGGGATGCGATTTGCGAGAATGGTCTTGCCCATGGACAAGGCTTCGAGCACCGAGTTATTCGCGGTGGCAAATTCCAGGGGACGGATCAGCAGGGAAGCACCGGCGTAAAGATCGCGCAGGTCTTCGTCGGAGACATCATACATGTAGCGGGTATTGGGGAAGGGTTTGAGCTGGGGTTTCAGACCGACGACGATAAATTGACGGGTTGGGTTGGCGCGGATAAAGTCCGATAACAGTTTTCGATCGAGGCCGTGCGCGCCAACGCAGAGAATGTAATTACCGGTGGTGACCGACGCGAGTTCAGGATCCCAGAAGTCCGTGTCGACGCCGTGGGGGATGAAGCGGGATTTAGCCCGATACGGCTGAGGGATCGCGTTTAGCAGGTTGGTCGAGACGCAGGCGATGGAAGCGGCATTCCGGAGGGCGCGGCGTTGGAGGAGATGGTATTTCAGGAATAGAAAGAGGCGATTTCGGGGCTCTTTGTAATGGACGACGCCCGGGAGGACGTGGAAGGTGGTTGTGAAACTATCGGGCGGCAGGGCAAAGGTACAGTCATCATAGAGGGAGTGGACGGCGTCGAATTCCGGTGCGAGGGCCGCGCCTTTGCGGGAGATGGCGATCCGGCGTTTGAACAGGAAGTCGAAACGGCTGCTTTTGACGGTGATGACGCGGATCGGGCCTTCCTTATAGTCTTGTTCATGGCTGGCCCAGGTGACGAGGGTCACGTCATGTTGGTCGGCGGCAGCATAATATACGAGGCGCTGGAATCCGCTGTGCAGGGAATGATGGGAGTTGTTGGTCCAGTGATGGGACAGGAAAAGGAGTTTCATCGTTTCGGTTTCAGTTTTACGATGGCGAAATTCTTCAGGATGCCGGCCATTCGCATCAGGGCAATGATCGCCCCGACGACGGGGCCGCGATGCTTCATGGCATAGTATCGGGTCTTGTGCCAGGAATTGATCGAATATTTGTTCCGGAAGCTGCGGAGCAGGGCGGGGAGTGAAGGGTTATTGTATACGGCGCCCGCGGAGGTCAACCGGACGTTTTCATAGACATGGGCATTATAGGAAATCAATACAGGAAGGCCGTTGCGGGAGGCGGTATACGTGAAATCGGTTTCGGAGCTGTATTGAACCAGGCGTTCGTCGTAGAGACCGAATCGGTCGAAGACGGCGGATGGATAGAGGATGCCGCGGCCGGAAAGGACGGCGGAAGGTCGGATGCCGGAGAGGTCGTTTTCGTCGACGGCGGAAAACTTTGGCAGATAATTGTATTCCTTGAGGGCTCCGGTGACGCGGGATACACCCGAAAAGGTGATCAGCCTCGGGGTGGTGGCGGTTAGCGAGATGGAGCCGATGATGGAATCGGGGCCGGCGGCGATGTGGTCGGCCACGAGGGTGGAAAGGTAGTCGGATTCGAAGGTCAGGTCGTCGTTTAGGGTCAGGATATGGGTACAGGTTAGCTCCCTGGCCTTTTTTATTCCCTCATTAATGGAGCGGGTGTACCACCAGTTGCCGTCGCCGTGGACGACGACGGTGTCGGGAAATTCGGTCGCGAGCATTTCGAGGGTGCCGTCGGTGGAACCGTCGACGACGACGATGGGGATTAGAGATATTGATTGCTGCTCGCGGAGGCAGATGAGGATGGTTCTCAGGCTGGCTGCGCGGTTGAATGTGGGTATTATGGCGCCTATTTTATTCATACCTAAGGGTGTTCTTGCCCAGCTGCATTTTGCGGGACCGGATCACAGCGGGCTGGGTGGAGGATGCCATTGTAACGCCGCAATAAAGTGCGAGGGAGATAAAAAAAGCTTTAAAGAAATAGTCTTCCGAAAAAGCGATGATCCCTACCAGGATGAGCAGCAGCCAGGCGTTGACCCGGCTGCCCAACAACAAGTAGAAGCTGCGCCAGTTGAAGTAAAAGAAAAAGAAAAAGAAGAAAATCCCGTAGGTGCTCAGGAGGACGCCGATGCCATTGTTACGGTGCAGCTCGCGGAGGTCGGCGTTGTAGAAATTTTTGCCAAACCGCATTTCGACGTTGCGGCCGGTGCCGATGAAGGGATGGTCCTCCAGGGAGCGCATGTCGGCGAAAAAACTGCTGAAGCGGGATTCGCCTGTCTTCCGGCTGCCGCTTTTGGCGATCTGTTGGTCGATCTTGCTGCTCAGGAAGTCAAGGCGGGTAAAGGCGAGGAAACCGATCGTGCCGACGAAGATCAGCGTCAGGAGCGAGATGACCGGGCGTCGGACGATGAAGTTCTTGAGATAGGCGATGATGACAAAGAACAGGGCCAGGTAGGTAGTGGTCGAGAGGGTTGTCAGGATCGTGATGATAAAAATGATGTTGAATGCAGAAGTCAATTTTTCCTTCCGGTAAAAAAGATTGATAAAGAGGGCCAGGCAGAGGAAGCCGCCGTGGGTGCCGGGTTCCCAATAGAAGCCCGAATTGCGATTGAACGTGATCTGGCCGAGGTTAAAAATGATCATGTTATACGGGGCTTCATAAAGCTCGCCGGTGGCGGCGCGGTGGAAAGGACATTGGGTGTATCTGGCTACATGGTCGATGAGGAAATGGGCGAGGGGTTTGATCAGCACGCAGGGGAAGTAGAAAATGAGGCTGATGACGGCGAAGACATAAACGAAGCGAACGAACTGATCGAAAAAATCGCGGCCGAGGATGCGGATGGCGAGGACGGCGAAGAAGATGCGAAGGTATTCGCCGAGGAATGTGGTGACGGGGAAGACGTGGTAGATGATGGTTTGGGAGGCCTGGAGGATAGTCAGGACGAGCAAGTAGAGCCAGAAATAACCGTTGAGTTTCGTATCGTCTTCTTTTTTCAGCAACCAGCAGCTCAACAGGATGATAAAGGAGATGGCGAGCATTTCGATGGATTCGTAGAAGAAGGGGTTGGCGGTGTTGCCGATGAGGAGGAACATCGTCAGTCCGTTTATCCATTTTGGGTTCTTACTTTGCATGGCGGCGGGGTTTCGTTTTTCTGAAGCGGATGAAGAGGGCGTCGCGCCAGAACCAGGAATGTTTTGTTGCCACATGGTGACGGGCAGACTGGGTGCCCGCGAAAAGATAACGGGGAATGAGTGGCCAATGTTGGTCTTTGGTGGTCAGGATGATCTCATCGGGGGACCAGGTATCGCCGAGCCGGTCGGCCAGCAGGGCGAAGGTTGTTTGCTCTGAAAAAGGCTCGTTAAAGATGCGCATGAATTGCATCAGCGCTTCGAAGTCCGGATAGTGGTCATACACGGACCCGGAAAGGTAGACGACGCCGCAATTGATGGCGGGTTTTTCCAGGAGATCCTCCCGGTTGAGGTAGCGGATGGCGGGCAGGTGGTAGCAATGCGTGTTATCGCGGGAGATGCGCATGATGCATTGGTTCGCAGCGGGCATGGGCAGGCGGGGCTCGGCGAACCAGAGGACGTCGGTATCGCAATAAAAGACGGGTTTCTGTTCGGCTTCCGCCAGCAGGGAAAGAAGTTTGCGGGCGTACGGATTGACGCGTGCGAAGTCGATGATGGCCTGACGGTTTTTGGTCCGGTGCCAGGCTGCGCAGTCTTCCCAGGACTTGATCTCGCAGGGATAGGGCCAGAATCGGAGAGACTTTTGAAGGACATTTAGTGGGGTCCCGTCCGAAATGAGGATGAGGCGTGGGATCGTATTCCAGTTGTAGTAAATAGAGAGGAGGACGGCCCTTAACATCGTCGCGCCTTTTTGGCCGGAGAAGAGCAGAAGGTTGGTATCGGCGAGGGGTTTAGTGGGGGAAAGTTTTCGGGGAAAGGCTGCCGAAAAGGCCAACCGGAAGGAGTGGCCCAGCAGGTTATAAAACCGTTTAACAAAAATGGATGTCATCGTTACCTTACCCATAGACCGGTGGCTTTGCGGCTCATTATCTTATTATATTGAATCCGGTACAGGATTGTCACCGGCAGGCTGGTACAGATCATTGCGAGGACGACACCCTTGGGCCCAAGGTGGAAAATCCTACAAAAGAGCCAGGCGAAGGGTACCGTCATGAAGATCGTATATACCGCGGTATAGAGCTGTAGCCGGATCTTCCCCGTGCCGTTCAAAAAGATATGTTGTGGAGCGGCGATCAGGCTGATCAGGGTGAAGATGCACATCGTGATCTGCATGTCGGGGGGCACCTGTACCTGGTGAACCCATAGATGGATCAGGCGGCCGGCAAGGATGGTCTGGAGGATGACCCCTGCCATCAGCAGATAAGTTACTTTCTCCATGCGGCGGATGGTATTGCGCACCCAGTCGAACTCGTGGCTAACGTAAGCATCGGTGAAAGCCGACCAGTAGGTAGCGGTGATGATGCCATTGATCAGCAGGGCGATCGTGAAATACTTGTAAGCGACGGTATATATGGTAACCGTGTCGGGGCCGAACCAACGGATCAATAGGATATTGGCGCTGGAATACATCACGATGAAAGCGATCTGAATGATGAAGAACTGGACGCCGAGGCCGAACAGGTCTTTGGAGTGACTGAACCGGATGAATCGGATGTTGGGGGCGATGGCCCGAAACTTCCACCCGAGGAACAGGAGGTTGAAGATCAGCAGAACGATAACCGGCGCGGCGCTGAAGACGACGGATACGGTAAAAAGGTCGCCGGACGATGTAGTGTGGGTGAGGATATAAATGACGATCAGCGATAACAGGTTACCCATAGGGGTTATGAGGTTGCTGAGCGCCGGCTCCTGGTGGGCGAATAGGATGTTGCCGATCAGGTTGAGGATGAACTGGAGGCAGAAAAAGGAAAATACGACCAGCATGGTGCGCTGCAGGATGCCGCCGTAGGATGGGGAGAGGCCAAGAAGGTGTGCCCAGTTGAGGAAGGGGCTGATGACCCACGACAGGACCATCAGGGAGAGGAAGATGCCGGCGACCCAGGCGTACGAAGTGCTGATATAGACTTTGGCCAATCGCGTGTCTCCTTTGGCCAGCGCTTCCGACAGCTTGTTACGGAGGCCGTTTCCCACCCCGATATCGAAAAAGGAGAACCATCCGACGATCTGGGCGATGGTTTGCCAGATACCGAAGCTGGAATTGTCCAGGTATCGGATTGTCATCGGGACGAGTGCGAACTGGCAGGCGATACTGAAACCCTTAATGAGAAAGGAATAAACGATGTTCTTATTTGCCTTGGCGGTTCTCGCGTGTTCCCCGAGGAACTGATTTTTTATCTTGGTCAGTGTCAGCATACGGATCAGTCTTTGAAATAGGCAGCCTTCTTTATCTTTTTGCGGCTTGGCGGGGTATCATTCAATACTACGATCATGTTCTTCACTGTTTCTTCTTCGGCGGTTTTATTGATAAAAGACAATTCCCTCACTGTACTATTGCCGATCCGCAGTACGAATAGGTTGATGTCGGCGAAGGCGGCCATGATCCTGGCGTCGCTGAGGAGGCTGATCGGAGGATTGTCGATGATGACGAAACGATAGGCTGCCCGGGCTTCGCGGATGAATTTTTCCATGGCGGGAGTGTCCATCCCTTCTGACAGGTGACTGTCCGGTTCGCTGGCGCGGATGAAGCAAAGTCCGGGTACTTCGGTAGGGGTCAGTAATTCGCCGAATGCGGCGGTTCCTTCGAGGTAATCGGTCAAATTCATTCGGGGTTGAGCACCGACCAGCTCTTCGAGATGTGTGTTGTGGCGGTCTGCCTGGATGAGCAGGGACTTTTTGGAGCTGAGTGCCAGGAGAGCGGCCAGGTTAGCGGCAATGAACGATTTGCCTTCCCCGGACGAGGCGGAGTGCACGGCGATCACGGCTGTGTTACCGTCTTTAAGCAGCAGGCGCAGGTTGGCGCGCAGGTTCCGGAAGGATTCAGTGATCTCGGAGTGCGGGTACTGGATGACGGGAAGTTCGGTCTTGAGGCGGTTATGTGGGATGAGGCCGGCGACGGAGAGGTGAAGTGCTGCAGTTGCCTCTTCGGGTTCGCGTAGGCGATCATTCGTGTATTGTCGCAGTAAGACGATGCCGAGGGTAAGGAGCATCCCGAGGAGGACGCCGATGGCGGCGCTGATGAGGGGCTTAAGTCCGATGGGGCCGGTGGTGGGGATGGTGGCCGGGTCGAGGATCTTGGCGTCCGGGTTATTGGATGCCAGGGCGATGCCGGCTTCGGCGCGTTTCTGCAACAAAAAGTTATAGAGCGTGCTGTTGACGTCGAAGCCTCTTTTGATATCGAGGAAGGAACGTTCGGTAGCGGGAATATTCGTCAGCCGGTTGTTGTTCTCCTGCTTCTGGAGCTCGAGGCTGGTGATCTGGTCGCGGGTGGCGGAAAGGTGGCTGCCGATATTGTTCTGGATCAATTTTTGTGTCAGGGCGATATCGTCGCCGACGGCGATCATTTTGGGGTTCTTCGGCTGAACGGACAGGGCCAGGGCTGCGCGTTGGCTGTAGAGGGAAGCCAGCCGCTGGACATTGGCGCTGAGATCGGGGTCGGGATCACCAAGCGGCGGAGCGACGAAACTCTTGAGGCTGTCGCCGTCGTTGAGATGACGGTTGAGGCCGCTGTAATAGTCTACTTTGAGCTTGAGAAGGTTTTCCGCCTTGTCCAGGTCTTCCACCTTTTGGAGGACCATGGCTCCTTCTGTGGTAAGGTCGACGACTTTATTACGGGTTCGGAAGTCGGTATAGCGGTCACCGGAGACGCGCAGGGAGTCGGCTACGCCGGAGATCTGGCTGCGGATGAAATTGAGGGTATTGATTGCCGATTGATTTTTCTGGTCGAGGCCGAATTTCAGGTAGGTGTTGCCCAGCTCGTTGAGATAGTCGACGTTGCGCAAGACGTTCTCGCCTTTGAGGTCAACATTCAGTACGTCGGATTCGGGGGCGACGATCTTTACTTCGAGAGCGCCCTGGTATTCGATGGCCATGAAATTGAGGTCATTGAAAAGGAGGACGTATTGGGTGCCCGCTGCGGGAAGCGTGGTGGTGATCGGGAAGAGGGTGAAGCGAAACCAGTTGTTGACAAACGGCTGGCCGAAGACTGCCGTGGTTGAAAACCGGATTACGCGATCGGTGTCGGCTACGCGGTCCTTGTAATCACAATCGACCCGATAGCGGGTTGCAGAAAGGGGTGTGACGATCAACTCGACACCTTTCAGGACGGAATCATCGGAAAAGCTTACGACGTAGGGGTCTTCCTTATAGATATCTTTCTTGCCGATAATGGCCCCTTTCTTATACCAGCGGGTTTTCCAGCCGAGGTTTTGGAGCGTCTGCAGCTGGAGGCTATAGGCAGAGACGACGGTTTGTTCGTCCTGGACATTGATCGGGTTCTGCTGGATCTCGAGGTTATTGTCAAGGCTGCTGCTACTAAAGGGTACCTGACGGGGAGCGTTGATGAGGAGGATGGTCATGGTGCTGCGGTAACTGCCGGGGAATGCCTTGTGTAAGACGAAGGCAATTGCGAAACCCAGGCCGCCGGCGAGGAGGAACCAGAACCAGTTCCGGAGTATTGCCGGAAGGATCATCTGTTTATTGAAGCTCTTGCCGCTATGATACGTATTCGGGTCCATGCGATGTCTTTATTTTAGATAGTTCAGCAACAGCAGCAAGGCGGAAAGGGAGCCGACGACGATGCCGACCAGCGGCAACTTTTGCTGCAACCCTTTGTTCCTGCCTGGCTGGAGGACGACCACGTCATCCGGCTGGAGATACCATGCCGGGGATTGGATGGCCGACTTGCTGTTGAGGTTGAGGGAAAAGGTCCTGGTCCCCGCGGCGGTGGGCCGCAGAACAAGGACATCGGCGAGTTTGGCGTAATCGGTAGTGCCTTGTGCGAGGCTGATGGCGTCGAGAACGGTGATGTAGTTGTTGTAATTATAATAGATACCCGGCAGCTTGACTTCTCCGAGGACGGTTACTTTGAAGCTGAGCAGCCGGACTTTGACGGTGGCATCTTTGAGATATTGTTTTGAAATGCCGCGGATGGTATCTTCTGCTTCGCCGATAGTGAGGCCGGCTAAGGGGACCTTGCCGAGCATGGGGAGGGTGATATTGCCGTCGGCGTCGACGATATTGCCGTTTACGGCTTTGGAGGTTGTGCCTTCGTAAGCCATAGCGAGGGAGACGCCGTTTGTGGTAGGATCGGTCATTTTGGTTAGGTCCTGGTCGGGAGTAGCGATGCCTACGTAGAGATTGTCTTTTGGCCGGATATGATATACGGGCGCAGGTTTTTGTCCCGCAACGGTCTGATTGGGACTGAGGTCTTGCATGATTGTCAACTTCTTAGCAGTTGTACAGGAGCAATAGAGAAACAGCGAGCATGCAAGGGTCAAGAGGGAGGTTAGATGGACGTTTTTCATGTTATGAGGCGTTCGAGGTTCCTAAAATGCATTTTTACGGGTTTTTTTCCCGATGAGTGTGAGGAGAATAATATAAAGATCGAGCCAGAAATTCCAATGTTCGATATACCAGAGGTCATGGAGGGTTCTTCCCCAATATTGGAGTTTGGTTTCGGTGGGGCCGCGCCAGCCGTTGACCTGCGCCCACCCGGTGATCCCGGGTTTGATGGTATGGCGCATCATGTAGGTACCCATTTTCCGTTGCAAGGTCTTATTAAGGTTGAGGCGGTGTGGTCTGGGGCCCACAATGGACATATCGTTTGTCAGGACATTGAGGAGCTGGGGCAGCTCGTCCAGGCTGTATTTTCTGAGGAACTTTCCCAGGCTTGTGATGCGATTGTCGCCCTGTACGGTGGATAAGAGCTTGTCGCCCGAAATGGGCTGGTGGTGCATGGTCCGGAATTTATAGATCGTGAACGGTGCGCCGGTGACGCCGAGGCGGTGGGTCTTGAAGAAGACCGGGCCTTTGCTGGTCAGCTTGATGGCAATGGCGATCAGCCCTCCAAGCGGAAGGAGGAGAAGCATCATGCCGGAAGAGAAGCCAATATCGAAGGCTCGTTTGAGGAAGCGGTTCGCATAGGTGTCGAGGGGGAAGGTCCGCATCTGGAGCAGGGGGATATCGCCGAGGGTGTCGACCTTGAAATGGATATCCCGGGCGCCCGCGAAATTGGGGACGAGGTGGGTGCGAACACCGTTGCGTTCTGCGACGGCGATCAGGGTTTTGATCATTTCGACCTCTGTGAGCGGCAGAACGATAAAAGCATCTTCGAAGGGCCGGATATCAAAGATCTTCTGGAAGTCATTGACGGACCCGATAACGTTGTGGTCCGGGTCTTTGGCATTCCGGTCGGCGAGGAGGCCGATGGGTTTGATCCCGAGGTATTTATTGGTCAGAAAGTAGTCCTGGAGTTGTGTGCCCAGCTTTCGATCGCCGATGATGATGGTCGGTTTGAGATAGAGGCGCGTATTAAAGAAGTAGCGGAAGAAGATCCAGGAGGATACGCAGAATTTCAACAGGAAGAAGAGAGAGATGGTTGAGAGATACTGATGTGTGGGACAGCTGGTCTGGCCGAAGACGAGAAGGATAAGGGAGGTGAATGCAAAATAGTAGACAAAGCGGCGGATGAGGGAGCGGGCCATCCTGGGGAAGTCCAGTTTGAGGTCGCGCAGATTTTCTACAAAAACGGGGCTAATGATAATATAACCTGCATTGAGAACGATCAGAAGATTCTTCAGGCATTCCGGGTCACCCTCATCGAGGAAAACCCGAACGAGAAAAAACGATGCGTTCAGGATAAACAGATCGATAGAGAGGATCAACAAATGGATTTCCCTGGGTCTCAATCTCATTGGAAACGGTTAAGATTATAGCACAAACAAGATCTGTTCCCTCTTTTGTAAGAGGAAAAGATTCAAAGGCACAACAAGGGCTAGCAAATGTTTCTCCGGTCGAATGGGGATATCTAAGGGGGGTGTGCAGGGCGCTCTTAACAGATAGTGGAATAACCTTTGAGAATAGAAGAGGTATGAGGTCAATATATCCTTTTTTAACAATACTGATGCCAATTTTTGCGGGGATCGTTCCCGTTCGCGGGAACTCCTATTATTTTTCCGCTATGAATGGCGATGATACGCGGTCGCCGGCGCAGGCGCAAAATGCAGCTACCCCCTGGCGCAGCCTGACGAAGCTGAATCAAATCTTCCCGCAATTACAGCCGGGAGATTCTATATTGTTCAGACGCGGCGAGGTGTATTACGGGTCGATCGTCGTGGGGGCTTCCGGCGCTGAGGGGCGGCCGATCGTCCTTTCCGCTTATGGTCAGGGTTATGAGCCGATCATCAGTGGGTTCTCGCGACTGACCGGGTGGAAGGCGGGCGGTGCTAACGGTGTTTGGTGGGCGCCGTGTCAGGGGTGCGGAGTGCGGGTGAATATGGTAACGGTCGAAAATGTGGCACAGCCGATGGGGCGGTATCCGAACAGCGGGTATCTGACGATCCAGTCGCACAGCGGGAACAATTCGATCACGGACCCGAGTCTGGCGGGCGGCACGGATTGGACGGGTGCGGAGGTCGTGATCAGAAAGAACCGGTTCATTATCGACCGCAACACGATCCTGTCACAGCAGGGTGGAACGCTGACCTATAAAGGCGGGTCTTATTATCAGCCAACGGACCGGTTCGGCTATTTCATTCAGAATGATATCCGGACGCTGGATCAGGCGGGGGAATGGTACTATGACCCAAAGGAACATACGATGAATATTTACTATGGCGCGGGGCCGGTGCCGCCGGATGTCATGGCTTCAAGTGTAGAGACATTGGTGACGATCCAGGGAAAACAGCATATATTCATTACCGGCCTGACGTTCACCGGAAGTAACGGCAATGCCATAAACTTCACCGATGCAGCGGATATCATGGTAAGCGAATGTCGGATCTATTTCTCATCACTGGATGGGATAAATGCTATCCGGTCGAACCACCTGACGCTTTCCCATCTGACCGTGGATCATTCCAATGACAACGGGATCAATCTCAGCGGGCAGAACAATGTGGTGTCGGATTGTATCGTCCGGCATTCGGGGAATTTCCCCGGTATGGGAAATCCGGAGCATTCCTATATTGGGATCAATATCAGCGGCCAGAACAACACCGTGCAATACAATACGGTAGACACGACCGGATATGTGGGGATTTTTTTCCTCTTAGGCCCCAATCTTATCCGGAATAACACCGTGAATTACTTCTGTTATCTCAAGGACGACGGTGGGGGAATTTACACCTGGTCGGGGGATATCGATTCGGCGGCGGTGCGGAATGCCGGGGTCATCACGGGAAATATCGTCCTCAATGGGGCGACGGCGCCGGAGGGGACCGACAATGCGCACGCGGCCATTGCCAATGGGATCTACCTGGATGAGAATTCGAGTGGGATCGAGGTCAGCGGAAACACGATAGCGCATTGTACATCAGGCATCTTCCTCCAGGATGCGCATGAGGTGACGGTGAAGGGAAATACGGTCTATGACAACCAGGCGCAGATCGAGATCCGGCACGCGCTGGACAAAGGGACTCTTCGCAACAACGATGTCTCGGGCAATACGGCGGTTGCGGCAAAAAGCGGGCAGGTGGTATTGTTGATGAGTGCGGGAGTTACGTCGGGGATTGGAGGCAATGTTGCGGCTTTTGCCGGAGTGCATGATAATCATTATGCTCAGGGGGGTGGTGGCCAATTTTACCGGGCGGTAACGCGGCAGAACAATCAGAATGTGCAAGAAAAAGGGGGGCTGGGGGACTGGCAGTCGAAGTATGGGAAGGATGTGAATTCGGTGCAGGCGGCGCCGACGGGGATAATTCGTTTCGAATATAATGATTCCAAATCTGTAAAATCTGTATCTTTAGATGGGGCATATAAGGACGCCGGGGGGAAATCTTTTCAAGGTCAGGTTAATTTGGAGCCATTTTCATCGAGAATACTGATCAAACAGTAATATATTATTTTTTCGATATTTGAACTCTTTAACGCGTAGAGAATTTTTAAGAAAGGCGGGGGTTGGCGCCGGGGGTGCGTACCAAGCGGCGATCGGCGCGAAGGCCGCGGCAAGCGGTGCGGGAGTGGCCTATTCGGCGATGATCGCGATGGGGATATTGCCGGCGGCGCCGGCTCATCCGTTCCGTTTGGAGGGGAACGGTGATGGGAAGGAGGTCTTAATTCTGGGAGCCGGGTTGGCAGGTATGGCCGCGGCGTATGAATTGGGAAAGCTGGGTTATCGCTGTACGATATTGGAGGCACGGGAGCGCGCGGGCGGGCGCTGCTGGAGTATCCGGCGGGGGTCGATAGGCGAAGAGGTCGGGTTTGACCAGCAAAGAGGCGGCGGCCGACATACAGCCGGATTTGATGAAGGGTTGTATTTCAATGCCGGACCATCGAGGATCCCGCATCATCACGGGCTCACGCTGCATTATTGTAAAGAGCTTGGGGTGAAGATCGAAGTATATAACAATGTAAATGAAAATGCCTACTATTTCAGTGAGGGGAAAGGGCCGCTGTCAAATAAGAAGATAAGGGTTCGTGAGGTTCACAATGATATGCGGGGATGGATGGCGGAGCTGTTGGTAAAAGCTCTGGATGGGGGCAAGGTGGATGCGGGGATGAGCAGGGAAGACACGTTAAAAGTGATTGAATATCTGCGGGCAGAAGGAGGATTGGATGTCGACAAATTGTATAAGGCGTCGGCGCGGCGGGGATATGTCGAATCTCCGGGGCCGGGTGACCGGGAAGGGAAGCTGGGTGATCCGCATTCGTTGGTGGAGCTGTTGCAATCGGGGCTTCTCGATGCTGATTTTTATAATGTGGCGGAGTATACATATGAGTTGCAGGGGACGCTGTTCCAGGCGGTTGGCGGGATGGACCGGATTGCGAAGGCATTTGAGGAAAAGGTAGGGGCGGTCATTCAGTTTGGGGCGGAGGTCAGTTCGATCCGGAATGTGGAGCGGGGGGTGAAAGTCGTGTATCGGAAGGCCGGGGAAGAAAAGACGATCGAGGCGCCGTATTGTATCTGTACCATTCCGTTGCCGGTGTTGAGCAATATCGACCACAATTTTGCTTCGGATGCGAGCCGGGCGATCGATTCAGTTGTGTATATGGCCACTGGAAAAACAGGACTGCAATTTAAACGCAGGTTCTGGGAGGAGGATGAAGGGATTTATGGCGGGATCACGCATACCAATAACGAGCTCACGCAAATATTCTATCCTTCCTATGATTATTTAAGTGGTAAGGGAATATTGATCGGATATTATAACTTTAATGAGAAGGCGGTTGCGACTGGGAAACTTTCTTATCCGGAGCGGGAAAAGCTGGCGTTGGGCAAGGGTAGTCTGATCCATCCGCAGTACTTGCGGGAATTCGAAACTTCTTTTGCTGTCAGCTGGCACAAGACCAAATACAATCTTGGCGGATGGGCGTTGTATTCGGCGGAGGAGCGGCGGACGTTGTATAGGGCGCTGCTGGTACCGGATGGGCAGGTTTATTTTGCGGGAGAGCATATGAGTTATCTCAATGCGTGGATGGCAGGAGCACTGGAGTCGGCGCGGAGTGTGGTAGGGCAGATACATAGTAGGGTTACCGGGCAGCATTATTCGTATCCGACGTTGGGAAGTTAATTCTATCACCAAAAAATACACTCTTATGGGCAACTACACAATGAGTCGGCGTGCCTTACTCAGGAGGGGCGCGATGTTAGCGGGAGGGCTTCCGTTTGCGGGCAGTCTGATCAATCAATTACAGGCCGCGCCGTCGGTCAACGGACATGCCTTTACGTCGTACGCGTCGGAGGGCTGGTCGGAAAGGGATATTGCCCTGAATGCGGTGGAGCCGTTGAAGGCGAGGCTGTTTGCGAACGAGAACCCTTTTGGGCCATCTGACATGGCGAAGAAGGCGATAACAGATACGCTGCCGGTTGCGTATCAGTATCCGATGCGGTCGATGGGTGATCTGACGTCGAAGATTGCTGCTTTTGAGAAGATCAAGCAGGAGAATATTCTACTGGCGGCCGGATCGACGCCTTTGCTAATGGCGGCGGCGTTGGCCTACTGCAAGCCGGGAAGCAATATCGTCTCGGGTGATCCTACCTATGCGGATTTGCCCAGCAAGGCGGCGAAGATCGGGGCCAACTGGGTGAAGGTGCCGCTGACGGCCGACTACAAGCTGAACCTCGAGGCGATGGAGAAGGCGGTTGACGCCAATACAACGCTGGTCTACATCTGCAACCCGAACAATCCGACGGGGACGGTGGTCGATACGGCCGCGCTGCGGGCTTTTGTTGACCGGGTATCGAAGAAGACGATGGTTTTTGTCGATGAAGCGTATAACGACTATATGGAGGACCCGCAGGGCTCGACCTTGATCCCGATGGCGGATGCGGGTCCGAATATTATTATTGCCCGGACGTTCTCGAAGATTTATGGGTTTGCCGGATTGCGGATCGGCTATGTCGTGACGCAGCCGGATATCATCAAGAAATTGTTGTTGTACACCGAGGCCAGCATGTCCATTTCCACGACAACTCTACAGGCGGCAATTGCGAGCTACCAGCAGCGCGAATACATGGATGGCGTACTGAAGAAAACAACGGCGTCCAAGGAGTACTTGTATTCGGTGCTCAAGAAGGAAGGGTATACCTATGTCCCGGCGGTCGCCAACTTCGTGATCTTCCCCATCAAGATGGATGGCAAGCAATTTACAGATGAGATGATGAAGCGGAGCGTGGGGGTGCGGTTCTGGAAATTCAACAACCAGGATTGGTGCCGGATCAGCATTGGCCGGATGGATGAGATGGAGGCGTTCGCCGCTGCTTTTAAGGAAATATCTTAATACATGAGGAAACTACTTTTTATTTGCCTGCTGGCGGCGGGCACAGGGGTCTTGCGGGCCCAGGATACGGGTGGGTCGCGAGCGGATTCCGCTGCCGTTCGAAGTTTGACAATGGATGAATATGTGAAGGCCAAGACTTTTTCCGTGGCTGACCCTGATAAGGATACGTATGTGAAGTTTGACAACACGTATATCCTGGATCACAATGGATTCGGGAAGCCTTATTTTATCACGGGGGATGACGGCAAGCGGAAACGGATCGACCTGTACAAGCTGATCCTGAAAGAAAGCCGGGTAGAGCTTGGCACGGTCATCTATTACACGACGGAGACCGGAAAACGGTATACGGCCTGTATGCCTGGATTTAAGGCGGACCCGAAGGTCTGGCGGAAGTATTTCGAGGACATTCATGCGATAGATAAAGAGGAGCCTTTCTTTGTGCTGAAGCTGTCCTATGTCTTGTCGGAGGAGCTGGGGTTTCAGCTTTACCGGGCTGCCAGCGGGCAGCAGGGGACGGCGGTCAATCGGGAAGAGGCGGGGACGTACGGGAATGATATCTGTTTTCCGGGGGAAATGCGGGTAACGATGGGGGATGGTGGGGAGAAGGCTTTGCGGGATATTCGGTCGGGGGATGTGGTGTTGACGGTAGACCCGGTGACGAATGTGCGGCGGGCGGTGGTCGTGAAGGAATTGACGGTACATGCGGTGAAGAACTATGCGATCACGCGGCTGACGCTTCTGTCGGCGGTCATCCGGGGGGAGCGCGAGGTATTGTTGTCGTCGCGGATGTTAGAGGCAACGCCCAATCATCCGATGGTTACGGAAGCGGGTGAGAAGAAAGCGGGTGAGGTTGTTGTCGGGGATAAAGTTTTTTGCGGGGACGATATGGGAAGATATGTACAGTATGTGGTTTGGGACAAGACTGAGTCGGCCGGAGGGGTGCAGCCGGTTTATAATATTGTTGCCGGGAGCGGGAGCACGTTCATTATGAATGGCGTTATGGTGATGCAGAAACCGCAGCGCCAGTGACGGCCTTGCTGTTTTACAGCTGGATGAACATTATACTAAGTTTAAACATGAGCGGGTGCAGCATCGGGCCGATCGGATCCTGAAGGGGTTGCTCGATGCCGATGCCGAATTCGGCCGCGCCTTTCTCGCCGTTGGGGATTCGGATCCCGGCGTCCGCGGCCCAGGCCCAGAAATTAGCCTGGACGGATTGTTGGGTTGCCGGGCTGGTGTAGCCGGCAAACGTCTGGGTGAAACCGCCACCCAGGAAGAAACCCCAGCGATGGTCGTTAGCCGTGGAAGAAGTCGAAGAGCCGAGACCCCAATTGTAATGCAACATCAGGGGAAAGTCGCTGTATACCACCACCTGGTGATGGAAGCTCAGGTCCAGGTCGGGGCCCTGGTAATCCGCGATGCCCAATGCTATAAAAACTCCCACTTCAACGGGAAAGAACAGCCCGTTCTCATCTTCCGTGCCGAAGGTGGCGCCGAGACCCAGGGATAGGCTGGACTGTTTGCCTTGAAAGAGGTTGTAGTCATATCGGAGATTGAAACCTACTTCGCCGTTCTGATGGAAATTGAGCGAGCCGCCGGTGAGGCCTCCGGCAAAATGCGCTTTGTGCCAAAAGGCTTTTTGACTTCGCACGCATTGAAAAGAAAGTAGCAGCAGCAAGGTGGGTATAATACGCATACGGGTCCAGGTTAACGGGAAATGCGGTTATGCAGGCTTAAAAGTATAAGCTAAATCCTATCAGGAATGTTAAAGAATGTTAAGGCCGGGTTATGGGGATGGCGGAGTCACGGCTGGGCTTGCGGGAAGGCCTACCTGTTGTAAGGATACTCGTTGATCCAGTTGAACCCTCTCGAATTCAGCCGGAAGTTGTTCAGCGGAAAGCGGGCCAGGGCGATGCGGATCGAGTCGGCCTTCTTCCCTCTGAAGTGAGTACCCCAGAGGACAAGGCTATCCGTAAACGGATAATTGTAATGAAGACGCCATTTTTTGGTGGAATCATTATAGTTACTGATGGTCAGGATGTGTTGCATGGTGTCTGTTTTGGCATAGTAGCCATATGCGCTGTCGTTCATCATTTTTATTACTGCAAAGGCATAGGTCGGTGAACCTTCGATGACGAGCTGTTTCCAGCGGACCGTATCGGTCTGGATGGGAGCAAGGGTGTCCATATCGTAGAAGAAAGACCGGGTGTTATAGATCCCGTACAACTGGGTGTGCGGGGCGTAGTCGCCGTATTCCTTACGGGCCTGGATGAACATCCAGGCGCTGCCGAAGAAGGCATAGATGACGAGCAGAGACTTGATAATGACAAGGGTGATGCGGAGAGGTTTAGTACGCATTGGTGGCTGCGGGACGATGGACAGGCGGGTAGTCCCTTTGCGGAAAAAGAGGTTGAAAAGGCGCCGGATGTTATCGTTCAGCAGGAAAAGAGACATCAGAACCATAGTTGTAGAAAGCAGCTTGACCGGGATGTCGAACGCATAGTTCATAGCCATGATATTGGCCGAAACGATGAATGCCAGGAAGGCCCCGAGAGCGGTTGTTCGCCGGAAGAAGAGAAGGCCGCCGGAGATGATCTCCGCGAATCCGGTAAATAAATTATACCCGTTCGAATAGCCCATAAAGTTCCAGGCCAGCGCCATCGGGCTGGAGTCGCCGTAGGGCTCCAGGAGGGTGTAGGGGCTGGGAGTGGGAAACTGCATTTTGAATACCTTGGAGAAGCCGTAGGACAGCATAGTAATACCGAGATAATACCGCAGGATGGTGATCACCCAGTAAAACAGAATGGTATAGGAGGCCCGTCGCCGGTCGAGAAGGGTCCAGATAAGGCAAGTCAGAATGGCGATGGAAGACAAGAACAGGAGGGTGACATAGTCGTAGGTCGTATCACCGGAACCGTTAGTGAAGGTTGTTATCGGTTTGGGTAATCGGAGCAGGTGCCGGCCAAGCCAGGGGATCAGGCGGTGAAAAGGCGCGATATAAATATTGAATACATTGTCGACACCAGGCAGGATGCCATTTGGGTTGAAGAAGATATAGAGGAGGAACCAGGCGACAAAGAAGCGAAAAAAGACGCGTTGGCTGTTGGTCCACGCGGGGGCTTGGGCGGTCGTTGCGGGTAAAGGGGTGCTGAAATTTTCCATGTGAAAGGTATAGGTTGTGTAAACCGTTAAGATAGGATATTTTTGCTGCATGCAAAAACGGGTGATCGTTATAAAATTGGGGACGGCGGTGGTTACGGACGAGCATGGGATGATCGCTCCTGCTACGATCCGGAAGGTAGCGGCGGAGGTGGCGGGGCTGACGGCGGGTCATCGCGTGGTGCTGGTATCTAGCGGGGCGGTAGGCAGCGGGCGCGGGTTCTTTGAGGGGTATAAGGGGACGCTGGCAGAGCGGAAGGCGGCGGCGGCGGTTGGGAATCCGATCCTGATCCGGCAGTATCAGCGGGCTTTTTCCGCATACAGCATACCGGTAGCGCAAGCGCTTTGCGAGCGGCAGCATTTCTCGGACCGGGAGCGGTTCCTGCAGTTGAAGGAAACCTTCGAAGTCTTCTGGGAGAACGGCATTTTGCCGATCATGAATGAGAATGATCTTTTTAGCAATGTCGAGTTAACCTTTTCCGACAATGACGAGCTGGCGACGTTGACGGCTATCGGGCTGGATGCTTCGGCGTTGCTGTTATGTACGTCGGTTGGAGGGTTGCTGGATGGGGAGGGCCGGATCGTGTCTGTTGTGGAGAAGGTGGATAGTCACGTTCTGGGGTTGGTGCAGCGGGGGAAGAGCAGTCTGGGGCTGGGAGGAATGTTGTCGAAGCTGACGTTTGCGCGGCTGGCGTCGTCGCTGGGAATCCGGGTGGTGATCTGCGGGTTAAAGGGGAAGACCCCTTTTGCCCATGCATTGGCCGGGATGAACGGCACTTCCATATTGCCGCGGGCTTCGAATCTGCGGGCGCGGCAGAAATGGCTGGCGAGCGGATCGATCACGCTTGGCGGATTGTATCTGGATAAAGGGGCGGTGCGGGCGTTGGGGCAGCGGCGTAGTCTGTTGACGGTGGGGGTGCGTGAAGTGGAAGGCCGGTTCGATGCGGGGGAGGTGGTACAGTTGAAAGATGAGCAAGGGAATATTATCGGGGTGGCGAAAGTACGGCTGGCGGCGGCGGGAGTGGCGGAGGGTTTGGCGGTGCGGAATGTAATGGCCGCGCATGCGGACGATATTGTTTTATTTTGATGGATGACTATGGCGATAGAACCAAAGATAAGGAGGGTCCATCGGGCGGCGGTCGGGCTGCGGAGCGCGAGCGGCGGGCAGGTAAAGGCAGCGTTGAAGGTGTTGGCGGGGCTTCTCGAGACTTCGGCGGGATCGCTTTTGCGGGCGAATGCGCTGGATCTGGCGCGGCAGGACCCGGACGATCCGCGGCGGGACCGGTTGTTGCTGACGGGTGAGCGAATTCTGGCCATTGCCGCCAGTATCCGGAAGGTTGGCCGGCTGCCTGATCCTTCGGGGCGGCTTCTGGAGCGGAGGGTGCTGGCTAATGGGCTTCGGGTGGAGAAGCGCGCTGTACCGCTGGGTGTGGTAGGGGCGATCTACGAATCGAGGCCGAATGTGACATTTGATATTGCCGCCTTGTGTCTTCGGAGCCGGAACGGATGTTTGTTAAAGGGCAGCCAGGAGGCGGCCGGGACGAATAAGGCGGCGATGGCATTGATCCGAAAGGCGTTGAAGGCGGCGGGGTTGCCGCCGGACTGTGTGGTGCTTTTGCCGCCGGAGCGGGAAGTGGTGCTGGAGCTTTTGACGGCGACCCGCTGGGTGGATGTGATCATACCGAGGGGGTCGGAGGCGCTGATCCGGTATGTGCGGGCGAACAGCCTGGTACCGGTGATCGAGACGGGCGCGGGGGTTTGTCATGTGTATGTGGAAAAGGAAGCGGATCTGGACATGGCGGTCCGGATCGTGGTGAATGCGAAGGTTAGCCGTCCGTCAGTATGCAATTCGATGGACACGCTGATCGTCGACCGGGGGGTTGCACCGGCGCTGCTACGGCGGCTGCGAACGCCTTTGGCGGAGAATGGAGTGGAGGTTTTTGCGGATGCTGCGGGATTTCGGCTGCTACGCGGCTACCCCTTGCTGCGTGAAGCAACGGAGGAAGATTTTGCCCGCGAGTGGCTTAGTCTTAAGTGCGGTATCAAGGTGGTTAAAAATATGGATGAGGCGTTGGCGCATATTGAGCGTTATTCTACGCGGCATTCGGAGGCGATCGTGTCCAGGAACAAGCGGCAGTGTGAGCGGTTCCTGGCGGAAGTAGATGCAGCGGCGGTTTATGCGAATGCCAGTACGCGTTTTACGGACGGGGAGGAGTTGGGGCTTGGGGCGGAGATCGGGATCTCCACACAGAAATTACATGCGCGGGGGCCTTTTGCGCTGGAGAAGCTTGTTACCGAAAAGTGGATTATGCGTGGCAATGGGCAGGTGAGATAATTGTCAAAAAAACGCTTATATTAGGGTTGCCAAACTGCTTTATAATATGAAGAAAAATATTCTGCTGCTTTTCCTGATGAGCGTATCGGTTTGTCTGTTTGCGCAGGCGCCCGTTTTCCTGACGATCCGGGACACGTCGGGTCCGGTAATCAGCCGTAATATCTATGGGCATTTCTCGGAAGATCTGGGAAGGTGCATCTATGACGGGTTTTGGACGGGGGATCATATCCGGATGGATGTGGTAGAGGCGTTAAAAAAGATCAGGGTGCCGGTACTCCGGTGGCCGGGCGGGTGTTATGCGGACCAATATCACTGGGCAGACGCGATCGGGCCACGAGCCCAGCGGAAGCGGACGGTGAATACGACCTGGGGGATGGTATCGGAGGATAACAGTTTTGGCACGCATGAATATCTGAATCTGTGTTCGCTGCTGGGGTGTCAGCCGTATATTGCCGGGAATGTCGGGACGGGAACGCCGCAGGAGATGGAGAGCTGGCTGGAGTATCTTAATTTTAATGGAAAGAGCACGCTGGCCGATCTGCGGCGGCAGAACGGGCGGGACCAGCCGTGGAATGTATCTTACTGGGGGGTAGGCAATGAAAGCTGGGGCTGCGGCGGACAAATGTCACCGGAATTCTATTCCGATCAGTACAAGCGGTATTCGGAATTCTGCAAGAATTATCCGGGGGCGCCGCTGAAGCTGATTGCGAGTGGTCCTAACGGGGATGACTATCACTGGACGGAAGTTCTGATGGACAAGCTCCCGCTTTGGCATCTGTGGGGGTTGTCGATGCATTATTATACGGTCGCGGGTGAATGGCGTCACAAGGGGTCAGCGACGCAATTCGGGGAAGATACGTATTTCAAGGCGATGGAGGCCTGTCTGAAGATGGATGAGATCATTGGTAAACACTCGGCGATCATGGACAAATATGACCCATCGAAGAAGGTCGCGTTGGTGGTGGATGAGTGGGGGATCTGGACGGATGTGGAACCGGGCACTAACCCGGCTTTTCTTTATCAGCAAAACAGCTTGCGTGATGCGTTGATTGCGGGGACCACGTTGAATATCTTTTCCAACCATTCGGACCGGGTCCGGATGGCTGCGTTAGCGCAGACGGTGAATGTGCTGCAGTCGCTGATCCTGACGGATAAGGACAAGATGCTGCTGACGCCGACGTATTATGTGTTCGATCTGTACAAAGTTCATCAAGATGCAAAGTCGCTGGTGGTTCAGCTGGCGAGCCCGGACTATGTGTATGGGGGACGCCGGATCCCGGCGATAAATGCGTCGGCTTCACGGGATTCGAGCGGGGCGATCCATATTTCGCTGGTGAACCTCGATCCGGCTAATAAGATCACGGTACGGGCGAGCCTGCCGGGGATCTCGTTTGCAAGTGTATCGGGCCAGGTGCTGACTTCCGAAAATTTTACCGATATCAACAGCTTCGAGCAGTCGGCGAAAGTCAAGCCGGCTGATTTCGCGGGTGCGCGGAAGGAGGGGGATGATGTGGTGTTGGAGATGCCGGCGAAGTCGATCGTGGTGCTGGAGCTGAAATAATAATTTTTATTTCGAATTTCCCCTAACTTTGGTGTAGGACTTTAGGGGTGCCTGTTTGTAGCAGGCTGAGATAACACCCTCAGAACCTGATCCGGGTAATGCCGGCGAAGGGAAAAGGTAAGCTTTCTCTTGTTGCCCGTTTCGTGGCGCCTCTAACGTTCCTTAATGGTTATGATAGAGGTATTGATCAATCAGAAGAATTATTTTTTACCGGAGGCGGGGACGTTGGCGGATGTGCTTCCGTTGCTGGAGATCCGGCAGGCGGATGGGATTGCCATTGCTGTAAATGAAGAGGTGATACCCCGGTCGGAATGGGGGAAGCGCGAGTTGCGGCCGAGGGACCGGGTGTTTGTGATCAGGGCGACGCAGGGGGGATAGGGGAAGGGTACGCGACCGCGGGGTTTGCTAATTGGAGTAAACGACCGGTGACGCGGGTCATGCTGTTTTCGCGTGGTGAGTTAACTGCGGCGAATTCGCCGCAGTTAGAATTAGCCGTGGATGGGAGGAGTTTGGAGGGCTTTGCAATTAAATTCTATTTATATGAAGAAAGACACGATTCCCGGGCAGCATGTAATCAGCCGCGAGCCTTTTCCGGCGTCGCGAAAGGTCTTTGTGCCGGGAAGGCTGCATCCGATCCGGGTGGCCATGCGGGAGATTGCAGTGGGGGATACGGTAGATACGTTCGCGCAGACGGTAACGCCGAATCCGACTGTGACGGTATATGATACGAGCGGTCCATATACGGACCCGGCGGCGGAGGTCGACGTGCGGGAGGGGTTGCCGCGACTGCGGGAGGAATGGATCGTCCGGAGAGGCGATGTGCAGCGACTGGAGCAAGTCAGTTCGGGATATGGGCGGCGGCGGCAGGAAGATGCGGCGCTAAACGAGCTACGGTTTGGGCATATCCGACCGCCGATGAAGGCAAGGCCGGGGTTGGCGGTAACGCAGCTGGCGTATGCGCGACGGGGGATCATTACGCCGGAGATGGAGTATATCGCGATCCGCGAAAATCAGGGGATCGAAGATTTTGCGGGGCATGCGGGGCATGTGGGGCATGCGGGGCAAAACTGGGGGGCGAATACACCGAAGGGACGTGTTACGCCGGAGTTCGTGCGGGACGAGGTTGCGGCAGGCAGGGCGGTTATCCCGGCCAATATCAACCATCCCGAGTCGGAGCCGATGATCATTGGGCGTAATTTCCTGGTGAAGATCAACGCCAATATCGGGAATTCGGCGGTCAGCTCGAGTATCGAGGAAGAGGTAGAGAAAGCTGTATGGGCCTGTCGCTGGGGGGCGGATACAATAATGGACTTGTCTACGGGAAAGAACATCCATGAGACAAGGGAGTGGATCCTGCGAAATTCACCGGTTCCGGTAGGTACGGTGCCGATCTATCAGGCGTTGGAAAAGGTAGGCGGCAAGGCGGAGGAGCTCACGTGGGAGATCTACCGGGATACGCTGATCGAGCAAGCCGAGCAGGGGGTCGATTATTTTACCATCCATGCGGGTGTGCTGCTGCGTTATATCCCGCTTACTGCCAACCGGGTGACAGGGATCGTTTCGCGCGGGGGTTCGATCATGGCCAAATGGTGTCTGGCGCATCATAAGGAAAGTTTCCTCTATACGCATTTCGAGGATATATGTCAGATCATGAAGGCATACGATGTATCCTTCTCGCTGGGGGACGGACTTCGGCCGGGGTCGATCGCGGATGCGAACGATGCGGCGCAGTTTGCGGAGCTGGAGACGCTGGGAGAGCTGACGAAGATCGCCTGGAAGCACGATTGTCAGGTGATCATTGAGGGGCCGGGACATATCCCGATGCACCTGATCAAAGAGAATATGGACAAGCAGCTGAAGGAATGCCAGGAGGCGCCGTTCTATACATTGGGGCCGCTGACGACGGATATTGCGCCGGGGTATGACCACATCACTTCGGCGATCGGCGCGGCGATGATCGGTTGGTATGGAACGGCGATGCTGTGCTATGTGACACCTAAGGAGCATCTGGGTTTGCCAAACAAGAAAGATGTAAAGGACGGAGTGATTGCGTACAAGATCGCGGCGCATGCGGCGGATCTGGCGAAGGGGCATCCCGGCGCGCAATACCGGGACAATGCGTTGAGTAAGGCGCGGTTCGAATTTCGTTGGCAGGACCAGTTCAATCTATCGCTGGACCCGGATACGGCGCGATCGTTTCATGATGAGACGCTTCCGGCGGAGGGGGCGAAGATCGCTCATTTCTGTTCGATGTGCGGGCCGCATTTCTGTTCGATGAAGATTACACAGGAAGTGCGACGGTTTGCGGAGGAGAGGGGGTTGGAGGATCGTGCGGCGCTGGAGGAAGGGATGAAGGAAAAGTCGGAAGCGTTTAAGGAGGCCGGATCGGAAATTTATTTATGATGGGCGGGAATGGTTTTTTGCTGGCGGTAATCACTTCGCCGGGGGAGATACCCGGGGAAGCGGAATATATGGAGGGATTGTTGGAGGCGGGGTTGGAGCGGTTGCATTTGCGAAAACCAGGACGGGTGGTGGAAGAATTGTTGGTGCGGCTGGCGCCGCGGTGGGGATCGAAGCTGGTCGTGCATGGAGATGCGGAACTGGCAGCGAGGTACGGGGTGGAGAGGGTGCATAGGGTGAACTCGACGTCGGTGCATTCGTGGGAGGAACTCAGGGCATTGCCATCGGGTCTGGATTATGCCTTTATCAGTCCGGTGTTCGACAGCATTTCGAAACCGGGATACAGGGCTGCAGCTGACTTGTTGGAAATTCCGCCGGGGCCTTTGCCCTGCCGGCCGGTGGGATTGGGGGGTGTCAGTACGGATACGATCGGGTTGATGATCACGCGGGGGTGGACAGGTGCGGCCGTGTTAGGTTGGATCTGGGAGAAGCCGCGGGAGGCGGTGAGCCGGTTTGAACAATTAAAAAAGATCGTTCATGGGCAGGCCAACGGTATTAACGGTAGCGGGGTATGATCAGAGTGCGGGGGCCGGCGTACTGGCGGATATCAAGACGCTGGAGGCGCATGGGGTGTACGGGTATGCGGCAGTTACGGGTCTCACGTTTCAGAATGAGCGGGTGCTCCGGCGGGTGGACTGGCTGGATTTGAATGACGTCTGTGAGCAAATCGATGTATGCTATGAATCGGCAAGCTTTGAATGGGTAAAGATCGGGATTACTCCGTCGATGCGGGAGGCAGGGGCAATCATCGATCATATTCACCGGCAGAATCCAATGTCGCGGGTGGTGATGGATCCGGTGATCAAAGCAAGTGCCGGGAAGGAATTTTGGAAGCGGCTTGACCGGGGGGAGTGGGAGGAGGTGGCGGCGAAATGTTGGTTGGTGACGCCGAACTGGGAGGAGATCGGTTGGTTGTATCCGGGGGAAGATCCCTGGTTTCGGTGTGCGGATCTGAGTTCGGGGGCGGGTTGTCATATTTATTTGAAAGGTGGGCATCATCCCGGGTCCCCTGGCCGGGACTATTTGTGGATCGACGGAGAGGCAGAGGTCCTGGATGCGGTGGATGGGGTCTTTTGGCCGAAGCACGGGTCGGGCTGTGTGTTGTCGTCGGCGCTTGCGGCGAATCTGGCTTTAGGGTATCCGTTGCCGATAGCGGCGGAGCGGGCAAAGCGGTATATTGAGCGATTTCTGGGGAGCAACAAAACATTACTGGGATGGCATTGAGCAGACTATATTTTGTCACGGGGGAAGCTAGCCCGGGGGAAACTGACCCGGTGGGGCAGATCGAAGCTGCCTGCCGGGCGGGGGTGCGGTTGATCCAGCTGCGGATGAAGGAAGCGTCGGATGAGCGATTTCTGGAGACGGCGGCGGCGGCGATGAAGATATGTGGCGGCTGGGGGAGCCGGCTGATCATCAATGACCGGGTGGAGGTGGCTGCGGCGGTGGGCGCGGATGGGGTGCATGTGGGCAAGGAAGATCTGCCGGTGCGGGAGGCAAGGCGGATATTGGGGGAGGGCAAGATCGTGGGCGGGACAGCGAATACGCTTGATGATATCCGGGAGCAGTATCGGGGCGGCGCCGATTATATCGGGCTGGGGCCTTACCGGTATACGACAACAAAAAAGAAATTGAGCCCGATCCTGGGGCTGGAAGGATATCGTGAGATAATGAGGCAGATGGGGGTAGAGCGGGTTGTGGTCCCGGTATATGCGATCGGCGGGATCGGGGTGGGGGATGTGGGTGATCTGGTGGAGGCCGGTGTATATGGAGTTGCGTTTTCCGGGATGCTGGTGCAGGCGTCGGATCGGGGGGAAATGGTAAAAGAAATTTTAAAACAATTCAGGTATGTTGAAGATAGCAGATAAAACTTTTCATTCGCGGTTGTTTACCGGGACGGGCAAGTTCGGTTCTTCCCAACTGATGGAAGATGCCATTCTGGCGAGTGGTTCGGAGTTAGTGACGGTAGCATTGCGCAGGGTCGATGTAGAGCGGCCCGGCGATGATCTGCTCTATCATCTGCGGCATCCGCATCTGCACCTGCTGCCCAACACTTCGGGCGTGCGGAGTGCGCGGGAGGCGGTGTTTGCGGCGGAGTTGGCGCGGGAGGCGCTGGGGACGAACTGGCTGAAGCTGGAAATCCATCCTGATCCGAAGTGGCTGCTGCCTGATCCGATCGAAACCCTGGCGGCGGCGGAGGAGCTGGTCAAACGGGGATTTGTGGTGCTCCCGTATATCCATGCCGATCCGGTGCTTTGCAAGCGGCTGGAGGATGTCGGGGTTGCGGCGGTGATGCCGTTAGGGTCGCCGATCGGCAGTAACAAAGGGCTAAGGACGATTGATTTCCTGGAGATCATTATTGCGCAGAGCCAGGTGCCGGTGGTGGTGGATGCGGGGATCGGGGCGCCTTCGGATGCGGCGAAAGCGATGGAGATGGGGGCGGATGCGGTGCTGGTGAATACGGCGATTGCCGCGAGTCCTGATCCGGTGCGGATGGCCAGGGCGTTTAAACTGGCGGTGGAGAGCGGAAGGATGGCGTTTGAGGCGAGGCTGGCTATTGAGTCGGGGCGGGCGGTGGCGAGCAGTCCGTTGACCGCGTTTCTGGATTAAACTACAATTATGTTTGAGGAAGTTTTTGACCGGTATGAGTGGGCTGCTGTAATGGAATGCATTTACGGCAAGACGGCCGCTGATGTGGAACGGGCGTTGGCGAGAACGCATCGGGACCTGGAAGATTTCAAGGCTCTGATCTCGCCGGCGGCGGCGCCTTATCTGGAGGAAATGGCGCAGCTCAGTCAGCGGCTGACACAAAAGCGATTTGGCAAGGTCATTCAGCTGTATATCCCGCTTTATCTTTCCAATGAATGTCAGAATATCTGCACGTATTGCGGGTTTAGTCATGACAACAAGATCCGGCGGCGCACGTTGACGGCGGGGGAATTGCTGACGGAAGCGCAGGCGATCCGGGCGATGGGATTCGAGCATGTGTTGCTGGTAAGCGGGGAGGCCAACCAGAGGGTAGGGGTCGATTATTTCGTGCGGGCGCTGGATGTGGTGCAGCCGCATTTTGCGCATATATCGATGGAGGTGCAGCCGTTGGACCGGGAAGATTATTCGCTGCTGATGGAGCATGGGTTGAATACAGTGCTTGTCTACCAGGAAACCTATCATTTTGGAGATTATAAGCTGCATCATCTGAAAGGGCGAAAATCCAATTTTGGGTACCGGCTGGGGACGCCGGACCGGCTGGGGGAGGCAGGGATCCATAAGATCGGGCTGGGGGTGTTGATCGGACTGGAGGATTGGCGGACGGATAGCTGGTTTGCCGCGCTGCATTTGCAGTATTTGGAGCGGAAGTATTGGCGGACGAAGTATTCGTTGTCTTTTCCAAGATTGAGGCCGTTTGAGGGAGAGGAGCGGGAGCGGCCATATGGAGTCCAGCCCAAGGTGGAGATGAAGGACAGGGAGCTGATCCAACTGATCTGTGCGTACCGGCTGCTGGATGAAGAGGTGGAGTTGTCTTTGTCGACGAGGGAAAGTCCGATATTCAGGGATCATGCGATCCGGCTGGGGATTACGGCGATGAGCGCGGGGTCAAGGACGAATCCGGGTGGATATGTGGTCGATCCGGGGTCGCTGGAGCAATTCGAGATCGATGATGACCGGTCGCCGGCGGTGATTGCGGAGATGATCCGGCGGCAGGGATATGAGGCGGTATGGAAGGATTGGGATGCGGTGCTGCAGGGGTAGGGTTAAAGGGGGCCTGTTTTGACCGCGAGGCGGTTTACTTTGTCGATATCCTGGAACTTAAAGGAGGCAACGGTTTTTAATTGCTTGTCGATCATGTAGTCGTCTACCGGAAAATGTTCATAGATTATGGTGATCCGCGGGAATTGGCGGAAGAATTCGCGGGCGCCGTTGATCAGTTCGCATTCCATGCCTTCCACGTCCATTTTCATCATGATCCGGTCTTCGGGTCGAAGTCCCAATTTGGGCAGGAGGTCGTCCAGGCGCTCGATGTCTACGTTTGGCTCCCGGGTATCGTTCCGGTCGATATGGCTGGAGCTGGTAACGCCGGTGGGTATTTCGAAGAAAACGCGTTCGTGTTTGCTGCCGAGTCCGCATTTGAATACCTGGATTTTATCCAGCAAACCGTTGAGCTCGACGTTGCGCGCCAATCCTGCGTGGTTGACGGGTTCGATGGCGAAACATTTTTTCCCCAGGCCTGCAAGCCAGATATCATATTCTCCGATGCAGGCGCCGGCGTCGATGAAAACATCAAAATTATCGATATTGGCTTTCAGGTAGTCCTTGATCTCCTTTTCGTAGGCATAGTTGATGAACTGGAAGTCGGTGGTGTTTTTGCGGATGTGGAATTTGCCCATCCAGGAGCTGGCCAGGAAGTCTTCGCTGGGCAATCGGTGGGTGAACACGTATCGGATCGAAGCGCGGAGGGATTTGAAATCCCCGTGCCGGATATATTGGGAAAAATACTTCAGGTAGATGGTATATTTATTCGGATTTTTCCAACTAGGGCGATAGATGGTAGTACTCATAGTCATTCAAGGTGTAGTTCCAAAGGTATTCAAAATTGGCAAAATCTCATAGCAATATGGGTCTTTAAATCGCCTGCAATCGGAGGGTTTTATTTATCTTACGAAGGCATGGCTGGTCTAAAGACTATACCGCAGCTGGATGGGCTGAAGGAGATTTCAACGGCACAACGGGATGAGTTCCGTCAGAACGGGCACTTATTGGTGCGGGGGTTATTGAATGTGGCGGAGATTGGGGCATACCGGCAGTTGATTGTCGACGTGGTCAAGCAGCGGAGCAGGGAGCGTCGAAATGCGCCGGAGCGGGGGATTTATGGCCGGTCCTTCGGTCAGATGGTAAATATGTGGCGGCTGGATGAGGGGATCAGGCAGTTTGTCCTGTCGAAGCGGCTGGGAAAGGTGGCGGCCGATTTGCTGGGGGTAGCGAACGTCCGGATTTATCATGATCATGCGTTGTTTAAGGAGGCTGGGGGGCGGGCGACCTACTGGCACCAGGATCAATATTACTGGCCGTTGGACACGGCGGACACGATCACGATGGCCATGCCGCTGACGGATCTGAGTATCGGGATGGGGATGTTCGTATTTGCGACCGGGTCGCATAAGTATGGAACGGTGATGGATTCCAAACTGTCTTCCGAGCCGGACAGCCTTTACCGTAAATATATCCGGGAAAATCAATTCCCGCTAAGTTTTGCGGCGGCTATGCATGCGGGTGACTCCAGCTGGCATTATGGCAACACGGTGCATCATACGTCGGCCAACGAATCGGATCGCCGGCGGGAGATGATGACGATCACGTATATGGCGGATGGAGCGCGGGTGGCGCAACCGGCGCATGAGGCGCAGGTTTATGAACTGAACAACTGGCTGGGGGGACTGCCGCCGGGGCGGCTGGCGGCTTCGGAGCTGAACCCGCTGGTGTTGTAGAACGGGCTGGCCTGGGAATTGCAAAAGGATATTTATCGATAAAAAGTTATAAGTTCAAGCAAGCGGTGATTCCCAAATTGAGAACGGGTAAACGATAGGAGGAGGAAAGCAGGAGTAACCGATAGGAAAAATACCATTTTTGGGGTATTGGCCGGTTGAACTAAATAGTTGAATTTAGCGTCTTGAATGAAAAATATTATTCCAATTTATTTGAAAAATAGAAAAACTACTTGTATTTTTACGGTACTGTAAGAGCCTGCCATATTCAAAATCCTCTGAATATCGGGACAATTAGCTTAAAGCTTGCTTTTTTAGTATCGTCCATCCTTGAAATTCCCGACGTTCCTGACGAAGAGTTCGTAAGTAATCCAATCCAGTCATTTTGCTTAGGCATTAAGAGCCGTTGTTAATTGTTATTGATCCCAATACCTTGTTTAGCCATCGTGTCCATTGATTAGCCTTTCGTCATCCATGAAAGATCAAGTTTCTACTTGAACCCTTAAAATGAACACTGGTAAATGAAAAAGCAGATTTTGGCCGTAGATGACAGCAAAGCGATACGATTTTTGTTGCAGACTGTATTGGGAAAAGATTATCAAGTGATTACTGTTCCTGATGGTTATTCCGCCATGTATTATTTGACACACCGGGGGCAACCGGACCTGATCATTGCCGATCCGCAGTTGCCTGATATGGATAACTGGGAACTGATCCAGCAATTGTCCACGAGCGCTATGTATGGAGGTATTCCGGTTGTGGTCTTGTCGGGTCTGGGCGAGTTGGAGACGGCAGCGAAATGTTCGGAATACAGCGTCCTAAGGTATTTTCTAAAGCCTTTTAATCCGATCGAATTGATGCAGTTGATCGATCAGTTGGTGGCGGGAGCGGAACTGAGGGGCGATGTGGCGAGGTATGCGAGTTAGGGCTGGAACGCGATTTGAATGGGGACTGTGGGTAAGTGGGGAGTATGAGAAAAGTCAGACAAGTGGGAGCGAAAGCTACCAACAAGATATTCGAAAGATGTTGAGCCAATGAAATTTTTTGTTGACTATTTCTGAACCACCGTATTTATGAAACCGTAAACCTGTTGTATGGATGTATTATTTCAACCCCAAACCGTGACTCCGAGGAGACAACTGATTGCTTCAAGATTCAGGAGCTATTCTTATCCTTCCCGGGAAACTTGCCAATACAGCGGCTTCTGCTATATTGGGAAAAATTCTTCACACATTGACAAGCTGGTAAATCTATATGGAGGCGGATATGCCTTCGATGAGCCCGAGTTTGTGATGGCCGAGATGCAAAAGATGCTTTGGCGTGAACCGGTCGTTTTTCCCGAGGTGATCATTTGTGAAGCCCGGTTTGACGTTTCTGTTATCCGCCGGTTTACAGAATTTCTTCGTAATCACCGTTCTTTTAGTTCCATTCCTTTTATTTTGGATGCTTCCGGGCTGTCGGAAGCCGAGCTGAATAAGATCCGCCGGAATACCCGTCCGGATGAGATGCTGCATTTTAGTAAGCTGAATGAACAGCAGTTCCGGAGCAAGGTGGGATTCCTGAAGCGGTTGAAGAGTGAACAGGAGCGGATGCCGCGGATCGAAGAACCCTTTGCCGGGCAGGGATTACGGGTTGGGCTGGCATTCAAGCGGGGTTTCGATATTCTCGTGGCTTCCATGGCTTTGGTGTTACTGAGCCCGCTGTTTCTGCTGATCGCGCTGGCTATCAAGCTGGAATCGAAGGGGCCTATATTTTATATTGCAAAACGGGCCGGCCGGGGTTATCGGATCTTTAATTTTTACAAGTTCCGGACGATGATCCAGGGTGCCGACAAGAAGATGCCGCATCTCACACATCTGAACCAATACACCGTTGAATCTGCCGGGCCGGTTTTTTTCAAGATCAGCAATGACCCCCGGGTGACGAAAGTGGGGAGTTTTCTCCGCAATACCAGTTTGGATGAATTGCCACAGTTGGTGAATGTGATACTCGGTCATATGTCCGTGGTAGGAAACCGGCCGCTCCCCCTCTATGAGGCTGCCGCCCTGACCACCGATGACTATGCTCCACGGTTCCTGGCTCCGGCGGGGATTACCGGTCTTTGGCAGGTAAAGAAAAGGGGCAATAAAGACATGTCGACGGAAGAGCGGATCTCCATGGACATTGACTACGCCGCCAAATGCAGTTTTGCAACGGATCTTTGGATAATAGCCAATACGCCTTCTGCGTTATTCCAGAGGGAGAACGTTTAGCCTGTTTATCCGTACCGCCTGTCCTCAAAAAGAAACAGCCAAAGCCCACATGGTCAAGGTCGCACCCACTATATCAATCATCACCCTTAACTGGAATACCACCGCTATTACCTGCGATTTTCTTCGCTCCGTCCGGGAGCAGAACAGGTATGAGCCGGTGGAAGTGATCGTGGTGGACAATGCGTCGAGGGAGGATCCAACCGGGGCTTTCAGGGAGGTTTACCCGGGGGTTCGGGTGATCCGTAATTCCGCCAATCTGGGATTCTCGGGCGGGAATAATGTGGGGATCCGGGTGGCTACGGGAGAATATCTTTTCATCGTCAATAACGATACGGAATTCACGCCAGGGCTGCTGGAAGGGCTTCTCGATATTTTCCGCCAATACCCGGATGCCGGGATGGCCAGTCCGAAATTTCACTATTTTTTTGCGAAAGGTACGATCGAATACGCCGGTTATGCGGCCGTCAATCCTTTTACGGGCCGGAACGGGATGATTGGTTGCCGGGAGGTGGATGAGGGGCAATATGACGCGGTCCGGCAGACGCATTATGTTCATGGCGGGGCGATGATGGTCCCCAGGAGGGTTGTGGAGGAGGTAGGGATGATGCCCGAGCAGTATTTCCTTTATTATGAGGAATTTGACTGGTCAGAGCAGATCAAGCGGAAAGGGTATCGGATCTATTATCAGCCCCGGTCGCTGATCTATCACAAGGAATCGATGACGACTGGGAAGTCCAGTCCGCTCAAAACGTATTATCTGACCCGTAACCGGCTTCTGTTTATGCGGCGGAACATGCCCTGGAGGACGCGGCTGGTGTTTACATCCTATTTCATCCTTTTTACGATCCCTAAGAATACGATCCAGTATCTTTTTAGGGGTCAAAGGGAGCATCTTCGTTCCTTCTGGCTGGGTATTTTTAGTTTGATTAATCCTAAACTCAAGTTCAACTGATATGTGTGGAATTGCCGGTTTTGTGGATTTCAGGAAAAGTACGTCAATCGAGCTGCTGCGATCGATGACAGACGCGATGATCCATCGCGGACCGGACGACGCCGGGCATGAAATCTATGATGCGCCGGAAGCACAAATCGGCTTTGGCCAGCGGCGGTTGTCGATCCTGGACCTTTCTCCGCTTGGTCATCAACCGATGCACTTCGGGGACCTGATCGTCAATTTCAATGGGGAGATCTATAATTTCAAGGAGATCCGAAAAGAGTTGGAGGGCAAGGGGTATACTTTCCAATCCTGGTCAGACACGGAGGTTATCCTGAAGGGTTATGACTGCTGGGGGATCGATGTGGTGCAGCGGTTCATCGGGATGTTTGCGCTTGCCTTATATGACCGGGCGAAGGGGCAGCTAATCCTCCTCCGGGACCGCGCGGGGGTGAAGCCGCTCTATTATTATCATTCTACGGAGCTGCTTTTGTTCGGTTCGGAGCTGAAGGCGTTGTATCCCCATCCGGGTTTCGTCCGCAATATCGATGTCAACAGCCTGGCGTTGTTCCTGCAATACAGCTATATCCCCGCGCCACACAGCATTTTCCACGACACCTATAAGCTATTGCCGGGGCATTACCTGACGCTGGATCTTCGGAGCCGGCAGGTAGAGATCAGGAAATACTGGGATGTAATCGATTATTACAACCAGCCTTGTCTCGAGTTGTCGGATGAGGAGGCCATTGAGCATACGGACCGGCTGTTAAAGAATGCCTACGAATACCGGATGGTAGCGGATGTACCGGTGGGTCTTTTCCTGAGTGGGGGTTATGACAGTTCGAGTGTTGCGGCGCTTTTGCAGACCGGCCGGACCGAACGATTGAAGACGTTTACGATCGGGTTTCACGAAGCCGAGTTTAATGAGGCGCCGGAGGCAAAGAAGATCGCGGATTACCTCGGAACGGATCACACGGAATGGTACCTTACGGCAAAGGAGGCGGGCGAGGTGTTGGGCCGTCTGCCCGGGATCTATGACGAGCCATTTGCCGACAATTCCACTGTCCCTACGGTGCTGGTGTCTCAACTGGCGCGGCAGCAGGTAAAGGTTGCGTTGAGCGCCGATGGCGGCGACGAGATTTTTGGCGGCTATAACAAGTTCAATCAGGCTGAAAAATATACCTCCATGATGCCCGGGTTTGCGCAGAGCCTGCTTAGCGGGGCCATGTCGCTGGTAAATCCGGAGCGCATACCTTATTTCAACCGCCAGTACAATTTCAGCACCCGGTATGAGAAGATGAAGCTGATCTGGCGGAGTGGCGATCCGGTGACTGCGGTAAAGTATATCAGCCAGTATATAACGGAGCGGGAGGTGGCGTCTTTTCTCGGCGGAGATTTTCAGCGATACCCGACCTCCTTTGAGGAAGGGGACCGGCTGAAGCAGCATGATGGGGTTGTCAACCGGCTCCTGGCGATCGATTATAAGACATTCCTGGTTGACAATAACCTGGTGAAGATGGATCGGGCTACCATGTCGGTCAGCCTGGAGGGGAGGGAACCGATGCTGGACCACCGGCTGATTGAATTCCTGTCCCGGCTGCCATCGTCGTTTAAGATCCGGGGCGGCGTGAACAAGTGGTTGTTGAAGCAGGTCGTGCACCGGTATATTCCCCGGGAGCTGATGGAGCGGCCGAAACGTCCTTTTATTGCGCCATTGATGGTTTGGTTCAGGGACGATCTGCGGGAGCAGCTGCGGTATTATCTGAGCGAGAAGAGTCTGGGGGCGTCAGGAATTCTCGCGGCCGGGCCGATCATTCAGCTGCGGGATCAGTATCTGGCGGGGAGGAAGGTCAATTACCAGAAGCTATGGCAGGTATTGATGTTCCAGCTATGGTACGATCGATGGATGCAAAAATTGTAAATCGAGGATGGACCGGAAGATAAGAGTTTTGGAGTGTATCCGGCAGGGTCAGATCGGGGGCGGCGAGACGCATTTGCTGAGCCTGGTCGAGAATCTGGATCGGGACCGGTTCGAGCCGGTAGTTCTTTCGTTTACGGAGGGTCCGATGGTCGAGCGGCTGCGGGCGCTGGGTGTTCGGACGCATGTTCTTCATACGGAGCGGCCGTTTGACGTGACGAAATGGCGAAAAGTGAAGCAGCTGATGGCAGCCGAGGGGGTGGACCTGGTGCATGCGCACGGCACGAGAGCCAGTTCGAACACCTTATGGGCAGCGCGGCGGTTAGGGATACCGTTAGTATACACGGTACACGGATGGTCCTTTCATGACGATCAGCCCTTCTGGGTGCGGCGGCTGAGGATCTGGGGAGAGCGCTGGATCACGGGCCGGTCGGCGTTAAATATCGCGGTTTCCGCCTCCAACCGGCAGACCGGTGTGGACCAAATTCCGGGATTTCAGGCGGTGGTCGTGAATAACGGGATCGATCAGCGAAAATTCTCTCCCGCGCGGTCTTTTACGGATGTACGCGGAGAGCTGAACATCCCCCGGGATGCGGTGCTCTTGTTATTTCTCGCGCGGTTCACGGCTCACAAGCAACCGTTGACGCTGATCAGGGCGTTTCATGAGGCGGTCGGGAAGATGCCGGAATTGCGGCTGCTGATGGTGGGTGAAGGGGATGAGAAGGAAGCGGGAATACGGCTGGCTACTGAGCTGGGATTGGGGGACAAGGTCCACTTCAGTCCGTTCCGTCAGGATGTCCCCGATGTGTTGGCGGCTGCCGATATTTATGTGTTGCCATCGTTGTGGGAGGGGTTGCCGATCGGGTTGCTGGAGGCCATGGCGATGAGAAAAGCGGTAATCGGAACGAAGGTAGATGGTACGCGGGAGGTGCTGCAGGACGGCGAGAATGGATTGATGGTTGAGCCGGGAGATGCCGGAGCGCTGGCAGCGGCTATACTTCGGCTGGCGGGGGACCAGGGGTTGCGGGAATCGATGGGTGCGCGGGCGGTGGAGACGGTGCGGGATCGCTTCAACGCGGCCGTTATGACAAAGGAAATTGAAAATATATATAATATAACATGGAGTTCGAAAGGATTGCAGATATCAAACGACTGAATTTTATCATCAATGTGCTGGAGGCGAAGCTGCCGGCGCATGCCGAAGTATTGGACGTGGGCTGCGGGAATGGGGTGATTTCGCGGAGTCTGGGGGAGAAGGGCTTTACGGTGAAGGGGATTGACGTGAGCGAGAAGGCGATCGAGCGGGCCAGGGAGCTGAACAAGTTCCCGCAGGTGAAGTTCGATGTGGTGAGTGCGGAGCAGCTGGTAGCCGACGGGCATCGGTATCATGCGGTGATCTGCAGTGAAGTGCTGGAGCATCTGAACGATCCGGGCAAGCTGTTGAATGTACTGCACGAGCTGTTGGATAAGGATGGGGTGTTGATCGTTACGGTACCAAATGGAGTGGGACCGCGGGAATTGTTTGTCACCCGGCCGATCATTTCCTTGCAGAAAAAGAATAACTGGGTATGGAGGGGAGTGCAGGGGATGAAGAAGCTTTTTGGGTACAAAGGAACGACCGTACAAAGCAGTGCGGATGACCTGACACATATACAGTTTTTTACTAAATCGTCATTGGAAAGATTGGCGGACCAGCACCGGTTCCGGATCATCCGGTTTGGGAAAACGAATTTTGTGGAGGATGTTTTTCCGTTTTCGTTTTTTTCGAGGAAAATCAAGGCCTTGCAACGTTTGGACTGTCGGGTTGCTGAAATATTACCGTACCAGTGGAACGGCGGATTTATGACGGTGTGGGAGAAGGCATAGTGGGTATTTGCGTTGTTATCCGTGCGTTAATTTCTGTGCAGATTTTGTTATTTCGGCTTGGAGGTTTGGGAAAATTACGTTAGTTTTGAGCGTTATTTCTCACTCCTTTGATAACCGCGCTTTAGACTTCCTCTTGTAACTTTCGAATTTCCAATCCTGCGACAGACCGATGCTAACTAACTGTATTTACATCGGCCCGGCCACTTACGGCCCGGGAGTTATCTTAACTCCAATATTATCCTAACAAATCAGGTTGCTAACGATGATGGCTATGTTGAATCTACTTTCAGCATGCGCGTAAAACCGTGCGATATGCAGAAAGAGTATAAGATATTTTATTACCCCAAGCGAGTACAAAAATGAAGACCTCTACCCGGATTTTCACCCTACTGTTGATTGCCCTGATCGCTATTGCCAGCCAGTCTGCGCGCGGTCAAAATGTTCTGAACCCGAATGACACGTTGGTGACGTACAATCCAGCGAAGCCGGCGCCAATGCCTGCTTTTGACAATACCATCCACAAATGGTTAAGGACGGTTCGGATGACCTGGAATACGAACCAGTACAAGTGTTATATTTATAATGGTTGTCAATTCCGGCTTTGCTATCCGAAGAGCTACAACCCCACGGCCAACGACGGAAAGCTATACCCGATGTTGGTATTCGATCACGGAGAGGGGGAAATAGGTTCGGTATATGACAATGAGGAGTCGTTGGTTCATGGCGGCCAGATCTTCGCCAATGCGGTGACGGCCGGTACTTTTGATGGGTACGTCCTTGTTATGCAGTGTCCGGATGGTTGGGGAACACAGCAATGGATTGCCCAGCGCGCCATCATCGATTACATGATCGCCAATAACAAATTGGACCCCTTCCGGGTTGTCGGCAATGGGTTGTCCGGTGGCGGGGCCGGCACCTGGGGATTCTTCACGACGAATCCGACCTATAATGCAGCGATTTTACCCATGTCGGGAGACGCTATTCAGTTATCCTATCCTGACACGGTGAACCTGGCGAAATACACGAACATCTGGAATATCCATGGCGGGTTGGACAATTCACCCGCTCCTTACACTTCGGCGCAGGTGTTGGCTGCCTTTCAAGCAGCCGGCGCGAACTATGTGGACCTGGATATGACGACTCAGGGTCATGATACCTGGGACAGTACCTGGTCGATGCCTGCTTTCTGGCCGTTTGTACTGAATAATTATTGTTCCAACCCGTGGACGCTATTTGGGCAGACCTTGTTTTGTCCCGGAATCACGCCGAATGTGACGATTGGGTTGGCGCCGGGTTTCCAGGCTTATCAATGGGAATTGAACGGAGTCTTACAGCCGCAATGGACGACCAATTCGATCCATGTGACAGCGGATGGGACGTATAGTGCGCGGGTGGAACGAAACGGCAACTGGTCGAAATGGTCGCCTATCCCGGCGGTCATCGGGGTCATGCCGCCGACGGTCGCACCGCCGATCACGGTTGCGCCGGGTTCCAGCGATGCCATCCCGGATCTGAACGGCAATGGAACAACCCTGACCGTACCTGCAAACTATGTCAGCTATGCCTGGGAGAAGTCGGGAAGCAGCACGATCATCGGGACCAGCAATACATTAAGCGTGAATACGGCGGGTGGATATTCTATTGAGGTGACCCAGCTGCATGGATGTTCGAGTAGTTTTGGGCCTGCCTTTACGGTGATCAATGCCAATGGCCCGACCCCGCCCGATCCGGGATCGGATCTGATCGCGGCGCCCCTGGGTCTGACCTCCGTGGTGCTGCATTGGAGTCAGAATCCCAATCCAACGGTCAACAATACCGGTTTTGAAGTGTGGCAGTCTGCGAATCCAACGGGTCCTTACACGCTGGCCGGCATTACGGGTCAGGATATTGCGCTTGACACGGTCAAAAACCTGCAGCCGGGTACCACCTATTATTATAAGGTCAGAGCGCTTGGCGCCACGGCAGCATCCGCGCCGTCGAATCAGGTGAAGGTGACTACAGGCGCCCAGACGACAGCGCCCACGGCTCCGGGCAATCTGGTCACCACCGGTACGACCAACACGTCTGTTGGCTTGAGCTGGACTGCTTCCACCGATGTCATAGCGGTGACGGGATATTATATATATATCAACGGGGTAAAAACGTACTCCACGACGGGGACCAAGTTCACGGTGGATGGGCTAACCTATCCGAATTCTTATGATTTTGTCGTGAAGGCGTTTGATGCAGCGGGTAATCTTTCGGTCGCGAGCAACCAGGTCTTTGCGGAACCTGTTCAGGCGGGTATCACTTATCAAACTTTTGAATTGAGCCCGTCGCCGACGGTTCTTCCCAACTTCTCTACGCTACCGATAACAACGCAGGGTGTGACAACGTCAATTTCGACGTCGATTGCGCCCCAGTCCACGAATTACGGGTTGCTCTGGCAGGGGTATATTATCATACCGACAACGGGTACGTATAGTTTCCGGACGGTATCGGTGGATGGCAGTGAGATCTGGCTGGGCAAACTCGGCGGGATCGGATCTCCATACCAGACGGGTACGGCCATCGTCGTCAATAACGGGCTGCATAAGAGCGCCACGGTCACATCTTCCTCAATGACGCTGACGGCGGGTGTGTATCCGATTGCCATCGCGTATTTCTATGGTACGACAGCCAATGGCTCGGCTTCACTGACGGTTTCCTGGGAAACCCCGAGCGCAAAAAATTCTTTTGTGACCATTCCGAATAGCGCCTTTGGCGATCAGGCGGTTACAGGAAGGATACCGGTGGCCCCGACTAAACTGGCGGCGACCGCACTTTCTTACAATCAGGTCGGGCTGACGTGGGTGGATACCAGCACGGTTGCGACGGGATTCGAGGTCTGGAGATCGACCAGTGCTACTTCAGGGTTTGCTATCGTGAATACGGTAGGCGCCGGTGTAACGTCGTATACAGACGGGACGGCTGCGGCCAAAACGAAATATTATTATGAGGTCAAGGCGGACGGGCAGTATGGCGAGTCGGGTTTTTCGGCCACCGCCAATGCGACCACGGCTGCGTTGCCGGCGGTGCCTTCCGTGCCGTACAACCTGCAGGCAGTGTCTACCACCTCATCTACGGTGACGGTAAGCTGGACAGACAGCACCGCCAACGTGACCGGGTACCAACTGTATCGTTCGAATAACAACGACCTGAATTATGTTCAGATCGCTTCTATCGCTGCCGGGACCACAAGCTATACGGACGCCAGTCTCTTCTCCAATGCCGTGTACTACTACAAGGTGACGGCTACCAATGCCGGCGGGGTATCCGGAAGTCCGGCCGAAGTCAAGGTGACTACGCTGGATAATCTGCCGGTCATCACGAATATCGGGAACCTGACCGCCCGGTATGGCGTGACGACGACCGTAAACGTGAGCGCTACGACGGTGAATACGGGCGGATTGAGGTTAACGGCTTCCAGCTTGCCCTCCTTTGGTTCCTTCGTCGATAACGGAAACGGAACGGGAACGCTTACCTTAAATCCGGCCGCTGCTAACGCTGGCACCTACCCGGGGTTGTATATCCTGGCGACGGATGCCTTCGGCGGTACGGACACGACTTACTTCAGCGTTTCGGTCAACAACTTCTATGCACCGGTCATCGGCAGCCTGTCCAACATTACGATGAATGAGGGTGATACGCTGACGGTACCGCTGTCTGCGACGGATCAGAATTCCGGCGATACGCTAACCATGGCAGTATCCGGCGTGCCGGCAGGTTACACGCTGACGCCTACCGGAAACGGGGCGGCGAATCTGTTCATCCACCCGGGTTATGCGGCGGCGGGCGCTTATACCGCGACCGTGACTGCCAACGACAACAACGGGTTGTCTACGACCGGCACCTTCGTGCTGACCGTGAACTATAAGAGTCCGAATACGAAGATATACACGCGGGTGTCCAACGGCGACGCGACTGCGTTGGGATTACCGTGGAATGCGCTGCAGGGAACGACGACGAATAACCTGCTGGATTCCCTGGGCAATACGACGAGTGTAGGTCTATCCTTCTCGCCTTCTACCTGGTGGAATACGTCCAACGACGGGTCCCCGACCGGGAGTAACACCGGCGTGTATCCCGATGTGGTGTTGCAGGATTATATGTGGTTTGGCGCCTACTATGGCGGTCCGAATACGATCAGCGGGACAGTAACCGGGCTGGATAGCACTTCAACGTACACGCTGACGTTCTTCTCCAGCAGTACGTATAACGGAATCGCGAACAACGGTACGACCACGTATACGGTGGGATCGCAGACGGTATCGCTGAACGTGCAGGGTAACCAGCAGAACACGGCAACGATCTCCGGAATCACGCCGCAATCGGGCGGGGTAATTCCGTTCACGCTGGGTCTTGGCACCAATACGGTTCTGGGCTATCTCAATGCGATCGTGATCAGCAAGCAATACGATGACGGGACGGTTCCGGCGGGTCCCAGCAGTCTGACCGGCCAGGTGGCGACGGGTCAGGTTCAGTTGAGCTGGGCGGATTCGGCCTACAATGCGACGGGCTACAATATCTGGCGTGCGCCGACCAGCACCGGCGTGTTCAGCCTGATCGGCACGGCGGCCGGCAATTCCGCCAACAGTTATATTGACAGCACGGTCACGAGTCACACGCAGTATTTGTACACGGTGCAGGCCTATAATGCGCATGGGGTTAGCGGTTACACGGACACCGTGAGCCTGACGACGTTGACGAGGTTGCCGAAAATCACGCCGATCGCCAATGTTACGATGGTAGATACGCAATCGGTCACGATCAATGTGACGACCAGTGACGACCCGACGGCGCAGTTGACGCTGACGGCTGCGAATCTGCCGCCGTTTGCGACCTTTACGGATAACGGCAATGGGACGGGTGCGCTGAACATCGCCCCGACGGCGGGAACAACGGGTGTATACTCCAATGTAATGATAACGGTGACCGACCAGTACGATTCGACCGCCTCCACGAGCTTTACGGTGGCAGTGACGGAACCGAATGTACAGTCGGTGTACCTGAACTTCACGGGTGGCCCGGTCAGTCCGGCGCCGTGGAACTCGATGACGATCCAGCCTTTTGCGGCGGGGACGTCAATTTCCAATCTCACGGATGCGGGGGGCAATCCGACGAACATCTCGGCGACGCTCCTGGATGGCTTCACGTGGTCGGGCTATACGGGCTGGGTCACGGGGAACAGCGATGCGATCTATCCGCAGTCGGTGGTGCAGAACTTCTACTATCTGTACAATTCGTCTGTCACGACGAGCAGGATCCAGATCAGCGGTTTGAACGATTCGTTGCAGTATAATTTTGTATTCTTTAATAGTCAATGGGATGGAACATCGGGCATGACCTATTTCACGATCAACGGGGTGACCGATTCGCTGCAGGCGGACTGGAACATCAACCGGACGGTGCAGATCAACGGGGTTATACCGGTGAACGGGGTGGTAACGATCGGCGTAAGCGCGGGCCCGGCTGCAACGGTTGCCTATATCAATTCGATCGTCATCCAGGGTTATAGTCAGGCGGCGGGAACGTTGCTGAACCCGACCGGGCTGATCGCCACGGCAGTTTCGCAGACGTCGGTGAGTCTGCGTTGGCAGGATCGGTCGGCAATCGAAACGGGTTACCAGGTATACCGGGCCAGCGATGCCACGGGGTCTTATTCGCTGATTGCAACCTTGCCGGCCAATGCGGTGACCTACCGGGATACGAAGCTGGCTGAGGGAACCAACTATTATTACGTCGTGCAGGCGGTCGACGGCGCCAATTTATCCAACTACAGCAATGTGCTGGCGGTGACTACGTATACGGATGCGGTTTATATAGCGGTTGGCAATTCGAATACGGCGCCGTACCCCTGGAATAACCTTAACAATCCAGGAAGTGTTGGAGCGAGCTGGAGTAACTTCATCGACAGTACGGGTGTGTCGACCAGCATAAGCATGTTGCAGACGGGGGCGTTTGCGGGACCCAATTCGCTGGGTGATGTCACGGGTAACAATTCGGGTGTATATCCGGATGCGGTGCTGAAGAACCAGTATGTTCTCTTCCCGGGCAATCTCGGCGGCTTCCAACTGTCCGGATTGGATTTTGCCAAGAAATATGATCTTACATTCATGGGCAGCGAGGATTACGAGGGTCTCAATAACAATACAGCGTATATTGTGGGTAGCGATACGGTATGGTTGAATGCGTTGGACAATACAAATGCGACGGTAACGATGCGCGGGGTGGTACCCAACAGCCTGGGAGAGATCAATATCTCAGCGATCGCCTACGGACCATCGTTGGCGGGATGGTTCAATTCCCTTGTGATCAATGGTTACGTGCCGTTGGCGCAAAACGCGCCTGTTCCGCCGCAGGTTACCGGAGGCGCCAATACGACAATGGTCGACCATGCTGATCCGACGGCTCTGGTTGCGGAGACTCAGACAGTGAATACCGATTCGGTCGTCAGTGCGTATCCGAATCCGTTCCGTACCTCCTTCACGCTGCAGGTACCCGCGGAATTCGATAACGAGAAGGTGGTAGTGGCGGTCTACGACGTGCGCGGCAATTTGGTATACCGAAAAGAGTTCGACGGGCTGGTGCAGGGTGAGAACTATCTGATGATCGAAGCGGACCGGAATTTTGCAGGTACTGGAGTATATGTGGCAAAGCTGATGTACTCGGATGGAAAGACGGTCAAGACGGTCAAATTGCTAAAGCAATAGTCGACTTAGTATCAAGATGTTATAAAAAGCGGCTCGAAAGCGCTGACCAGGGAAAAGCCGGTGAGAAATCACCGGTTTTTTCTATATGTACCCATTTAGTGGTATATTCAAAAAAAGACTTATTAAATGTTGCATGCAAGCGAAAAAAAATCTAATTTGGAGCCGGTTAATTTCCACCTGCTCTGATCTCCTTTGATACGACCAATTCTCCCTTATTTTTCATCCTTCTGAATTGCCGAGATCATCTTCCAATTTCCTGCTACCCGTTACCACAGTTGAATTCAGTGATCCAATTTCTTAGTGATCCGATTTCTTTAACGTTCCTTTTTCTTTTAGAACTGTCCGCCCTTTAATTCAATCCAACAAAATGGACTGAATTCGGCGCGTTTGGTATGGAAGAAATGGGATGATTGAGTAATTAATTAAAAGCATTTTCCCCTTAACCAATGTATAAATCATGAAAACTTTTACGCGGATTTTCGGCCTGTTGTTGATTGTCCTTGTTGTTGCCGCCGGACATGGTGTCCAGGCGCAAAGCGTATTGAACCCGGCGGATACGCTGGTGACGTACAATCCGGCAGCACCGCCTGCGATACCAGCATATGACAATCTGCCCCACAAGTGGGTGAGAACGGTAAGATTACCCTGGAATACGACCCCATATAAGGCGTATATCTTTAATGGTTGTCAGTTCCGGCTTTGCTTCCCGCGGAGCTATAACCCCACGGCCAACGACGGAAAGCTATACCCGATGTTGGTCTTCGATCATGGGGAGGGGGAAACAGGAACTGTTTATGATAACGAATATTCGTTATACCATGGAGGTCAAATCTTCTCCAACGCGGTAGCCGCCGGAACATTCGACGGCTATATCCTGGTGATGCAGCAACAATCCGGCTGGGGCACTTCACAATTTGCCGCTCAGAAGGCCATTATCGATTACATGATCGCCAATAATAAGCTGGACCCCTTCCGGGTATTTGGCAATGGCCTGTCCGGCGGCGGGCAAGGCACCTGGCAATTCTTCACGACGTACCCGACCTACAATGCCGGGATCATTCCCATGTCATCGGATCCTATTCAGTTAACCGCGGCTGCCACAGTGAATGCGTCGAAATTTACGCCTATCTGGAATATCCATGGCCAGCTTGACAATTCGCCTGCTCCCTACACTGCGGCGCAGGTGTTGGCTGCCTTTCAGGCTGCGGGCGCTAACTATGTGGACCTGGATATGTTGACCCAGGGTCATGATACCTGGGACAGCACGTGGTCGATGGCGACTTTCTGGCCCTGGTTGAACAGCAAATATTGTTCGAATCCCTGGACGCTGTTTGGGCAGACCTTGTTCTGTCCCGGGGTCACGCCGAATGTAACGATTGGGTTAGCGCCGGGTTTTCAGGCGTATCAGTGGGAGCTCAACGGAGTGTTGCAGCCGCAATGGACGACCAATTCGATCAATGTGACTGCAAATGGGACATATAGTGCACGGGTGGAGCGAAATGGCAACTGGTCACTTTGGTCGCCCGTCCCGGTGGTGATTGGGGTGATGCCGCCGACGGTCGCGCCGCCGATCACAGTTGCGCCGGGTTTCAGTTCCGCTATCCCGGATGTGAACGGCAATGGGACGACCCTGACCATACCGGCCAACTATTCCACGTATGCGTGGGAAAAGTCGGGAAGCAATACCGTTATCGGGACCAGCAATACGCTATCTGTAACTACGCCGGGTGGATATGATATCGAGGTAACCCAGTTGCATGGATGTTCGAGCAGTTTTGGGCCATTCTTCCAGGTGATCAATGCCAATGGCTCCAACCCGCCCGATCCGGGATCGAATCTGATCGCGACGCCGCTGGGTCTGACCTCCATCGTGCTGAATTGGAGCCAGAACCCCAATCCGGTGGTTCCCAATACCGGTTTTGAGGTGTGGCAACAAACAAAAGCCGGAACGCCATGGGTATTAGTCGGCGTCACGGGTCAAGGCATTTCGCTTGACACGATCAAAAACCTGATACCAGGTACGACCTATTCTTATGAGGTCAGAGCGCTTGGCGCCACCGCGGCATCCAAGGTGTCCAATATGGTGAGCGCGACTACCGGCGCTGACACGCAGGCCCCTACGGCTCCCGGAAATCTGACCATCAGCGGCACGACCAATACCTCAATTGGCCTTAAATGGACCGCTTCAACGGATAATATTGGAGTGATCGGATACTATATCTATGTTAACGGGGTTAAAACTTACTCTACGACAGGGACGACGTTTAGCGTGGATGGGCTTGTCTATCCCCAGTCATATGATCTTGCGGTTAAGGCCTTTGATGCAGCGGGTAATCTTTCGGTTGCCAGCAACCAGGTCAGCGGAGAACCTGTTCAGACGGGGATCACTTATCAAACCTATCTTTTGACGACGCCAACCGCTCTACCAAACTTTAATACGCTGCCGATAGATACCAGGGGGACGACCACGTCTATTTCGACGTTCCTCGCGCCGGCGTCCACGAATTACGGCATCCTCTGGCAGGGCTATATCAAAATCCCGACAACGGGTACGTATAGTTTCCGGACGGTATCGGTAGATGGCAGTGAGATCTGGCTGGGTAATCTCGGCGGGATCGGGTCACCTTACTTAACAGGCACGGCTATCGTCGCCAATGACGGGCTACATACGAGCAAGACGGTGACTTCTTCCGCTATGTCGCTGACGGCGGGTGTATATCCGATCGCCATTGGCTATTTCTTCGGAACAACCGCTAACGGCCGGGCATCGTTGACGGTGTCCTGGCAAACGCCATCATCGGGCACCAGTTTCGTGACTATTCCGTCCAGCGCCTGGGGAGATGCGGCTGTTGTGGGAGCGATACCGGTGGCACCGACCAATCTGGCGGCTAATGCGCTTGCCTATAATCAAGTCGGGCTGACCTGGGCGGATACCAGCACGATCGAGACCGGCTTTGAGGTCTGGCGGTCGACGAGTGCTACTTCCGGGTTTAGCATTGTAAATACGGTAGCGGCCAATTCGACGTCGTTTACCGATGGGACGGCTTCGCCGAGCACGACCTATTATTATGAGGTCAGGGCGATCGGGCAGTATGGGCAATCGGCTTATTCGGCCGTTGCGAATGCGACCACCCCTGCGTTGCCGCCGGCCCCCTCCGTACCGTATAACTTCGCTGCGGTTTCTACCAGTCCAACGACGGCGAAGGTGACCTGGACGGACAGTACGGCCAATGTCACCAGCTACCAGTTGTACCGGTCGAACACCAACGATCAGAGTTATGTCCAGATCGCGTCATTCCCTGCCGGGACGACGAGCTATACGGATGCCAGTCTCTTCTCCAATGCCGTATATTATTATAAGGTGACGGCTACCAATGTCGGCGGCGTATCCGCCAGCCCGGCCGAAATCAAGCTCACATCGGCGGACAACCTGCCGGTCATTGCGAATATCGGGAATCTAAATGCCCGGTATGGGGCGACGACGACCGTGAATGTGAGCGCTTCGACGGTGAATACGGGCGGGTTGAAGTTAACGGCTTCCGCTACCCTGCCATCCTTTGCAGCCTTTGTGGATAACGGGAACGAAACGGGGACGTTGACGTTTAATCCGAACAGCGGAAACGTTGGTAACTACACCGGATTGTATATTGTGGCGACTGATGCGTATGGTGGTACGGATACGGCCTATTTCAGCGTTGCGGTCAACAACTTCTACTCACCGGTCATTGGTACCCTGTCCAATATTACGATGAATGATGGCGATCAACTGACGGTACCGCTGTCCGCGACGGATCAGAATTCGTCCGATACGCTTACCATATCGGCTACGGGTCTTCCTTCCGGCTCTACGGTGACGGCAACCGGCAACGGAACGGCGAATCTACTCCTCCGCCCGAATTATGCGGCGGCGGGCACCTATACGGTGACTGTAACTGCTCATGATAATAACGGGCTAAATACGACCGGCACGTTCGTGCTGACGGTTAACTACAAGAACCCGAATACGAAGATCTTCACCCGGGTGTCCAACGGTGACCCGACAGCGCTGGGAGCACCCTGGAATCCGCTGCAGGGAACGACGACGAATAACCTGCTGGATTCCGCGGGCAACACGACGACCGTCGGCCTGTCCTTTACGCCATCGACGTGGTGGAATACGTCCAACGACGGGTCTCCGACCGGGAATAACTCGGGCGTATATCCGGATGTAGTGTTGAGGGATTACATGTGGTTTGGCGCCATCTATGGCGGTCCGAATACGATCGGCGGGACGGTCACCGGTCTGACAGATACCGTTTCATCCTATACGTTGACCTTCTTCTCCAGCAGCACCTATAACGGCGTGCCCAACAACGGTTCGACCACTTATACAGTAGGAACACAGACGGTATCGCTGAATGTGCAGGGCAACCAGCAAAATACGGTGAGTATTGCCAATATCAAGCCGCAAGCGGGCGGGGTCATTCCGTTCACGCTTGGTCTTAGCAGTGGTACGGTGCTGGGCTATTTCAATTCGCTTGTCATCACCAAGCAATACAGCGATGGTACGCCTCCTGCCGGGGCAAGCGGCCTGACGGCGGCAGCGTCGACGGGCGCAGTATTGCTGAACTGGAAGGACTCGGCGTATAATGCGACGGGTTACCAGATCTGGCGCGCACCGGCAAGCACGGGCGTTTTCAGCCTCATCGGCACGGCGGCAGGCAATTCGGCAACCAGCTATAATGACAGCAGTATTACGTCTCACACGCAATACTTATATACGGTGGATGCCTACAATTCAAATGGGCATTCGGGGAATTCGGACACGGCCAGTGTTACGACTCTGACCCGGTTGCCGAAGATCACGGCTATTGCCAATGTCCAGATGTCGGATACGCAGTCGGTGACGATCAATGTGACGACCACTGACGATCCATCGGCGCAGTTGACGCTGACAGCTGCGAATCTGCCGCCTTTTGCGTCCTTTACGGATAATGGGAATGGCACCGGTGTACTGACCTTGACCCCGTCCGCGGGTACAGTTGGGGTGTATCCCAATGTGAGTGTGACGGTTGCGGACCAGTACGATTCGACGGCAACGACGACCTTTACGGTGGCGGTGACGGAGCCGAATGTACAGTCGGTGTACCTGAGCTTCACGGGCGGCCCGGTCAGTCCGGCGCCCTGGAACTCAATGACGAGCTTCCCTCTTGCAGGGACGGTGATGTCCAACCTGACGGATGGAGGTGGTAATCCGACGACGATTTCGGCTACCTTGCTGGATGGTTTCACCGCGCCGGGCAGTACGGGCTGGGTCACGGGTAACAACGATGCGATCTATCCGCAGTCGGTGGTGCAGAACTTCTACTACCTGTATAATTCGAGTGTCAAGACCAGCAGGATACAGATCAGTGGTTTGAACAATGCCATGCAGTATAATTTTGTATTCTTCAACAGCCAGTGGGATGGAACGTCGGGGATGACCTATTTCACGATCAATGGCATCACCGATTCTCTGCAGGCAGACTGGAACATACAAAAGACAGTGCAGATCAACGGGATCATCCCAGTGAATGGTGTAATCACGATCGGGGTGAGCAAGGGCCCGGCTGCGACGGTTGCCTATATCAACTCGATGGTTATTCAAGGTTATAGCCAGGCCGCGGGTACGTTGCTGAACCCAACGGGATTGATTGCTACGCGAGTTACGCAGACGACGGTGAACCTGCAGTGGCAGGACCGGTCGGCGATCGCGACGGGTTATCAGGTCTATCGGGCCAGCGATGCCAGCGGTTCTTATTCACTGATTGCAACGCTGCCGGCCAATGCGGTGTCCTACCAGGATACGAAGCTCAACAAGGGAGCCAACTATTACTATGTCGTGCAGGCGGTCAACGGCAGCAATGTTTCGAACTACAGCAATGTGCTCTCGGTGACGACGTATACCGACGCGGTCTATATTGCGATCGACAATGTCAACCTGGCTCCGTCTCCCTGGAATAACCTGAACTCGCCCGGCGGGCAAGGTTACACCTGGAGTAATTTCCTGGACAGCACCGGTGTGGCGACCAGTATGGGTATGTTACAGACCGGGATCTTTGCGGGCGCCAATTCGCTGGGTGATCCCACGGGTAACAATTCAGGTGTTTATCCTGATCCCGTGTTGTTATACCAGTATGTGCTGTTTCCTGGCAACTTAGGCGGTTTCAACTTAAACGGTTTGAATCTTTCCAAGGTTTACGATATCACCTTCTTTAACAGTGAGGTTTATGAACCCAACGGCAATCAGAATACGGCCTTTATTGTGAATGGGGACACCGTATGGATGAATGCGCTATTCAATCAGCAGGCGACGGTGACGATGCGCGGGGTGAAACCGGATCAGTTCGGGAATATTTATATGCAGTTCATTTCGTACCAGGGGGCGATAGTAGGGTGGTTGAACGCGATCGTTGTCGATGGCTACACGCCGGTACCGAGGAATGCTCCTGCTCCGCCGAGTGTTGCGGGTGGCGCTCCGTCCACGGCGATGTTTGCAAGTCCGACGGCGTTGGTGGGACAGACGACGGTCAATACCGATTCGGTGGCCAGCGCTTATCCGAATCCGTTCCGTACGTCGTTCACGCTGCAGGTACCTGCGGAATTCAATAACGAGAACGTGGTAGTGGCGGTCTACGACGTGAAGGGCAACCTGGTCTACAAGAAACAGTTCGACGGTCTGGTTCAGGGTGAGAACTACCTGATGATCGAAGCGGACCGGAACTTTGCAGGGACCGGAACGTATATAGCCAGATTGATGTATTCGGACGGAAAGACGGTTAAGACGGTCAAGTTGCTAAAGCAATAATGCTCCGGCATTGATTGGATCATAGTATGCAAACAGGGGCTACGGTCCCTGTTTGCTTTTTTATCGATTAAGGGTTAACTTTGGGGGTATGGCAGAAAATAAAGTGTCTTCTCACGAACGATTAGTGATCGTTGTTATCGCCGGCATCATGATTACCCTTGTCCTCAAGATATTAGTGTTCTGATCTGAATCGTCGTGAATAAAGAATTTACAAACCATAAGCGGAGAAGCCCTTCCCGGGTCGCCAAAGGGATCCAAAGCGTTTTCCTGGGGGGAAAGCTGAATAACTGGGCCGGGGTGTTGTTGTTCGGGCTGATCGCCGTCTCGATGGCCGTGCTGCTCGCGTGGAAAATAAACCTGGGGATGGGGGTGTTTGGTTTTGTGGTAGGGTTGGCGGTGCTCATTGTCTGTCTTATGAGCACCGAGAGTGCTTTTTACATCAACATGGCCAGCAGTTTTTTTGTCTACCATTTGTCCAGGCTTTTATTCGATGGTCAGGTGCCGGTGGGGGTGGTCACGGATGTACTGATCGTGGTGATCTTGTTAAGTATGTTCATCAAGGGTATTTCGCTGAAGACGAGTCTCAATGAATTTATTCGTTCGCCGGTCGTCATCCTGATGGTGCTCAGCTTCTTTTATAGCAGCCTGGAGCTCTTCAACCCTGAGGGGCATTCGGTCGAGGCCTGGACGCAGGCGATAAGAAAGGCTTTCGAGGCTTTTGTTTTTCTGTTTATCGCCTTTCAGTTCTTTAAGGAAGAGGGAAATGTCCGGAGGTATATCCGGGTCTTGTTCGTGCTGTGTGTGATAGTGGCCATATATGGCTGTATTCAGCAATGGCATGGGCTTTTCGATTTCGAGTTGCGTTGGGCGACGGAGGACCCGCTCCGGTTTGGCCTGTTGTTCATCAACGGCGAATTCAGGAAATTCTCCACCTTCAATGACCCGACGTCCTTTGGCGGCATAATGGCGGCCTGCGGCGTCTTTTTTTCCGTCCTGGCGATGGGTCAGCGGGATAAGCGCATTCGGCGGATCTTATTGGCGGGGGTTGTCCTGATGGTCCTGGCCATGGCCTTTTCGGGCACCCGTACGGCCAATGTCATGCTGGTGGCTGGCCTTGGGATGTATGGGTTGCTGACGATCGACAAGAAACGCACGTGGGTGTTCACGGCAATAGGGCTTATTTTGCTGATTGGGGTCTTGTTTGCTCCCATTTATGATAACAGCACGATCAACCGGTTCCGGTCTAGTTTCATGAACAGTGATGACGAATCGTACAGGGTCAGGTTGATGGCGCGGGACTTTATCCGGCCGTATATGCTTCGTCATCCTTTCGGCGGCGGCCTGGGTACTACCGGGAATCTGGGCCTGGCGCTGAATCCGACTTCCCCCCTGGCGGGGTTCCAAACGGACAGCGGGTATCTTCAACTGGCTCTGGAGACAGGGTGGATCGGGTTGATCATTGTTTGCACGATGTATTACTATATCCTAAGAAGCGGGGTCAGGGCCTATTTCCACTCCAGAGACGAGGAGATGAAGTGGGTCTATGCGGCGGCCACCTGCGCGTTATTTTCCTATTATGTCGGGATGTTTGCGCAAAGCATGATCGGCAGTATCACGGATATGGCTTTTTACTACCCGGTGCTTGCCATTATTTTACGATTCAAATTTTCTCATAACACGTGAAGAATTTGTATTCCCCTAAATCAGTTTTGGCGCTGACGCTGGCTGTCGCCGGTCTTTGCGTTGCCGTTATCGAATATCAGGTCCTGGGGCGGACGAACGGGACGTTCTCGTATCCGCTGGATGACACGTACATTCATATGGCGCTGGCCAGGAATCTCGCGGTCCATGGCAACTGGGGGATAAGCCCGCATGAATTCGCGTCGGCTTCATCTTCTGTGTTGTATACGTTGTTGCTGGCCGGGTTGTTCAAGCTTTTTTCCGTTCATGTGATCGTTCCGTTCGTTCTCAATTGCGTGGTGGGGGTTGTTTTGTTGGCTGTTGTACAGCGTTGGCTCCGCAGGGAGGGGATACCCGCCGGGGGCCAGCTGGGCATTTTGCTGGTCGTCGTTTTTGCGGTCCCGCTACCGATCCTGATCATCTGCGGCATGGAGCATACGCTGCAATGTTTGTTCTCTTTCCTTTTCGTATACGGGTTTTCCGAATGGCTGGAAGGGTCGCTGGCGGATCGCCGCGGAAAATGGGAATTCCCCTGGCCGGTGGCGATATACGGGCTGATGGTCACCTTCATCCGGTATGAGGGTTTGTTCCTTGTAGCGATCGCGTGTCTGATCCTGAGCTGGCACCGCAAATTGGGATTGGCGGTGAAGCTGGGATTTATCTCCGTGCTGCCGGTTGTCCTCTTCGGGATCTTTTCGGTCATAAGGGGGAGTTATTTCCTGCCCAATTCGGTGTTGTTGAAATCGGGGGGAGCTCCGATGTCGTTGAGCGGGATGCTGCAATTCCTGGACAATATCCTTGTTCAGAGGCTAACGATCGTGAAGACCGACGAAATTCCCTATGGCACCCCCCGACCGGGGATCAGCTTGCTGGCGACGCAGCGGCTTCTGATCATTCTGCCGGCCGTATATTGGACCTTCCTGAAATATATCCGGCAGCGGGTAGCCTACGGGTATATCCTGGGAATGCTGCTGGGCTGTACGATCCTGCAGCTCTGTTTTGCATCTACGGGTTGGCTTTACCGCTATGAGGCTTATCTCATTTTCTGTACGGTCGTGATCGCCGGCGTGCTCGTTTATACATACGGGCGGGAGGTCATACGCGAAAAAACGATCGGGACATGCCTGATGCTGGCCGCCGCATTGTTTGCCCTCGGCTTCCCGATGGTGCTGAGAAGTACCGCCGCTTTTTCAAAGACCGGTACCGCTTGTGTGAACGTCTATCAGCAACAGTACCAGATGGGGCAATTCCTGCATACGTATTACGATAAGGACGCCGTTGCCGCGAATGATATCGGGGCGGTATCGTTCTTTACCGAAGGCCCCAATGTCGATCTATGGGGATTGGGGAATATCCAGGTTGCGCGCGCCAAAAAGCAAGGATACTGGACGGCTGATTTTCTGGACAGTCTTTGCCGGTCCCGCCGGGTCAGGGCTGCCGTTCTTTATGATAAGTGGTTTAGCGATTCGCTGCTTCGCCGATGGACAAAAGTGGCTATCTGGCAGATCCGGAACAATGTGATCTGCGGGGATGACTCGGTCAGCTTTTTTGCTGTCGGGAGTGCCGATGCGCCGGAGCTGAAAAAGGATCTGCGGGAATACGAGCCTCGGCTACCCGCGGGGGTGACGGTGCGCTATTATTAAAGATTACCTTTTTTCAGTTCGCCGACAGCGAAATCGCAGGCGCGGGCAGTCAGGGCCATATAGGTGAGGGAGGGATTTTGCCAGGCCGAAGAGGTCATGCAACTGCCGTCGGTGATAAAGACGTTTTTTGCGTCATGCAGTTGGTTGTTCCCGTTCAGCACGGAGGTTCGGGGATCTTTTCCCATCCGGGCTGTTCCCATCTCGTGGATAGCCGATCCCGGGGGGGCCTCGTGGTTATACGGATGGATATTGGTGAAACCGGCTTTGTCCAGCATTTCTTCCGCTGATGTCAGGATATCCTTCCTCATGGCCGTTTCGTTACTGTGGTACCGGAAGGCAATGCGCAGGATGGGCAGTCCCCACTTGTCTTTCTTATGGGGGTCGATGGTCACCTTGTTATCGAAATACGGTAATGTCTCGCCCCAGGCGCCGATCCAGAGGGTCCACGGGCCGGGCCGGAGCAGTTGGTCTTTAAAGGCTGTGCCGAAGCCGGGGACCGATCCCTGTTCTTCCCATTCGTACCGGTTGCCGCTGCCCTGAAATCCAAAGCCCCTGATATAGTCTTTTTGCTGCTGACCGGAATTTAGATTACGGAATCTGGGGATATAGATGCCTGCGGGTCTCCGGCCGGAATAGTATTGGTCATGGAAGCCTTCGAATTGGGCGATGGCGCCGGTCCCGGTAAAATGATCCATCAGGTTATGGCCGAGTTGGCCGCTGGAGTTACCTAATCCGTTAGGGAATCGATTGGAAACGGAATTCAGCAAGATAGCGGCGGTGGCGATCGTGGAGGCATTGACGAAGATGATCCGGGCGAAGTAATCCGTTACCTGATGGGTATGCGCGTCGATCACGCGGACGCCGGTGGCTTTGTTGGCGTCGCCGTCGAAGAGAATCTCCACCACGATCGAGTCGGGGAGCAGGGTCATGTTTCCCGTCGCAGCGGCCGCCGGGAGGGTGGCGGCATTGCTGCTGAAGTAGCCGCTGTAAGGGCACCCGCGGTTGCACAGGTTGCGGTACTGGCATGGGCCGCGGCCTTTCCAACCTTGGCTAAGATTGGCGACACGGGCGATCGTTACGATCCGGTCCTTATACGATTCCCGCATCTTTCCGGAAAAATGGTCTTCGATGCAGTTCATTTCCATGGGGGGAAGGTATTGCCCGTCGGGCAATTGCGGCAGGCCTTCTTTTTTTCCGCTGATGCCGACGAATTCTTCCACGTAGTCATACCAGGGAGCAATGTCTTTGTAACGGATGGGCCAATCCACGGCGATGCCTTCTTTGGCATTGGCTTCAAAGTCGAGGTCGCTAAGCCGGTAGCACTGTCTTCCCCAGGTTAGGGAGCGGCCGCCGACTTGATAACCCCGGATCCAGGTGAAGGGGTCTTGCTGGATATAGGGGTGTTCCTTATCACTTACAAAGAATTGCCGGGAAGCTTCATTATAGACGTCGCATGTGCTTTGGACGGGATTATCGGCCTTATCCTGCTCGGTATTATTGAGGCGGTGGGGAAATTGCCAGGGATGCATGAGGGCGGTGCTGTAGTCTTTAATATGCACTACGTTTCTTCCTCTTTCGAGGACCAGGGTTTTCAGTCCTTTTTCGCAAAGTTCCTTGGCTGCCCAGCCGCCGCTGATACCTGAGCCTATCACGATAGCGTCGAAGCTGTTGGATTGTCGGGGATCTCCCATATAATTATGCATAAAAGTAGCGATTTCACGTTATTTTTACAACTGCCCGATGGGGTTGGAGCTTAATGAAAGTTTATTTTAAGAATTTAGACGGGATCAGGTTTTTCGCGGCATTGATGGTACTGCTGCAGCATGCCTATGGATTCAAACACGATTATTCGCCTGCCAGCGCTTTTCTCGAACGGTGCTTCTCCGATACCGGGAGAATGGGTGTCAATCTCTTCTTTGTCCTTAGCGGTTTTCTGATCAGCTATTTATTATTGGTTGAAAAAGACTCAACGGGCACGATCAGCTACCGGAGCTTTTATCTCCGGCGGATATTGCGGATCTGGCCGTTGTATCTGGGATACGGGCTGGTACTGACCTTTTTGTCGCCTTATGTGTTTGAAAAACTGGGCTGGTATAACGATACCGATTTTCCGACGATGATGCTCAACCTGCTGTTCCTTGTCTTTTTCTCCGTCAATTTTCAGATTGCGTTTGTCGGCACCAACCGGGGGATGTTTGAGATCAGCTGGTCGGTGTGCATCGAGGAGCAGTTTTACCTCATCTGGCCGCTCCTGATCAATACGTTCCGGAAGAAATTGAAGGTGCTCCTGGTGGTCATGTTCGGTATCAGCATACTTTCCCGGGTCTTTTTTGTTCTGGACCTGCCTATATTTTATCCGAATTGGCCGCAGGAGAAAGTATTGCTGATGAATCATCTGTTGATCTTCGACAAGCTGGACCTGTTTGGCAGCGGGTTGTTCGCGGCGCTGCTTTATAAGAACCGCAGCAGGTATGCCGCATTTTTCAGCGGGTTCTTCCGACCATGGATGCAGGTATCGGTGGCGGTCCTTGCTTTGTTGTACATGCTATCGATTATCAAGCCCGACAATGTGTGGTACCTGCTTTTTTGTGACCATTATGTGTGCGGTGCCCTTTTCGGGTATGTGTTATTGTCAGCAGTCGCAGAGAATTCGGTGTTCAGGCTGGAAAATCCGTTACTTACTACCCTGGGGAGGGTCTCATTCGGCATTTATCTTTTTCATACCGCTATTTGCCAGCTGGTGTTGTTGGCGTTCACCAGGGTGGTCGGGCATCCGCAGTGGCGGATCGCATATGACGTCTTTTATCCGCTGGCTTGTCTGGCCGCTACGGGGGTCGTGGCGTATCTTTCCTACAATTATTACGAGATGTGGTTCCTGAAGAGGAAAAAGCGGTTCGAACTGGTCACGACGCGGGTGTAATCTACCGGGTGGCCCAGGATCTTTGGCCCGGCTGCAGAGGGATACAGCCGTGGAAGCTTCCGGGTACATAAAGGTAGGAAAGGCCTCTGGTGGCGCCGGCCTGCGAGGTGCAATAGCCCTGGACGGTGTATCTTTTCAGTGTGGTAAAAAAAGACCGGCCCAGATAAGCTTCCTGGGCTTTGCCGATGATCCCGCGGTATGGGGTACCTTTTTTTTCAAAGTAATTCAAGACGGCTTGTTGGTCTGCTGCGGTGCATTGTTCAAAGGGTTTGTCAAAATGGTTTCGGCAGTATTGGGCCAGATCTTTGAGGCCGTCGATGAATTTGTTGGCCGATATCCGGTCGGTGCAGTCGCGGATCATGATGACGATAAAGTCTCCGACCCCCGCCTCTTTGGCGCCGGGGGTATCCGTTGCAGGGATGATGGCCGCCGCGAGCGCGGAGATGAGGCCCTTGTTCTGTTCGAGGTATTGGAGGTCCGGGGTCTTCGTCCAGTCGTACCATTTATAGCCCCCCCAGGCGAGAGCGGCGCCCGCGCCGGTGAGCGCTATTCTACCGATGGCTTTGCGTCTTTTCATGTCAGGCTGATTTTTGGTTTGGCAGGTTTGGGTTGTGGTTTCTTAAAGAAAAAGAGGAACCAGAGCGGGCCGTCCAGCACGAGCAGGTTATAGAAAATGATCGGAATGGTTACGCTAAAGAAGATCCCGACCCCCAGCAGAATAAAGGGGTTGTGAATGTGCAGGAATTTTGTCAGGGATATTCTCACGAGGCCGGCGACGAAGATATGGGTAACATAAATATACAAGGAGTGATAGCCAATGACACGCAGAAAGGATAAGGTATTCCAGATTTGCATGCGGAACGAGAGGATCACCATACTCAGACAGCCGATCAGTGCGATGGCGAGGAAGTCGGCCCTTCCGGGTTCCGTTGGGTGGGCCAGATAATAGACCTGGGTCAGGAAGAAGACCGGGGTGATGGCGAGCAGCGTGTAGGGGTTCTTGAGAAAGCGTTGGGAAGAATCTTTGAAAAAGAAGACGGAGACGCTGTCCCCAAGGGCAAAAAAAATGTAAAATTCCATCCAGTCGGAGATCATGCTGATGCCATGAAGGAAGGGGGAGCAGAAGTACAGGGTGAGGCCGATAAGGTATTGCCCCCAGACCGGAGGTTTCAAATAGGTTTTCACCAGGAGGTAGATGACGGTGGTATTGAAAAGGGCGGGCAGATACCAGAACTGGTCGAGCTCGCGGGGTTGGTAGAGGATATACGTATAAGCGATAAGGGACCGGTTGGAGTTGGTATTGGCGCCCAGGAGGATCTGAAGGGTGACCTGGAGGAATACCCAGATAAAATAGGGATAGAGGAGGTTTTCAAATTTGATACCGATCAGCTGTTTGAGTGATTTTCTGGCCAGGCTGCCGCTGATAAAAATGCCTGAGAGGATGAAGAAGAGGGGCATCCGGAAGCTAAAGAAGATCATATTGGCCGTTTCCAGGTAGTCGGGTACTTTGGGAACGGATTGGCCCGATGCCAGGGCGTTGGCTACGCTGCGCTGGATGCCGATGAGGACGTGGCGGTAAACGACGAGGACGATTGCGATGCCTCTGAGGTAGTCGACCCAGGCCAGCCTGCTTTTTGACAGGATGGAGAGATTGAAGGCTCTGGAGAGCCAGCCGGGTCGGGCGGGCGAGGCGGCGGCAGGTCCGGCGGGTTGGGTGGCGGCAGGCTGCGTTTCCATAGCTATTTTATTACGGTATCGAGGCTGACGCCGATCAGGCGTTCGATGTCCAGGCGGACCTGGTCCTGGGAGAGCTGAAGGTTCAGCATTTTGACGCGTTCGTCGGTATAAGCTCTGTTGGCGGTATTGTATTGTTCGATAGAGACGCTGTTGTCCTGGAATTTCTTTTCGATCTGGTTCATAGCGGCCTGCTGGTCGACAAGAACGGTGTTCTCGAGCGTGATGAGGGCGCTATAGTTCTTATAGCTGGCGTATTGCGAAAGCACCTGCATGCGAAGGGTGCGTGCGAGGTCTTCCTGGTTGCTTCGGATGACCATGACGTTTTCCCGGGCGGCTTTGATCTGGGGGCCCATTTCGAAAAAGAGGCCGATCGGGATGGTGACGCCCACCAGGTATTTCGGGTATACGTACTGGCTGGTCTGCTGACTATGGCCGGGCAGGTCGAACTCATTGAAATTGGCTGAGATGGACAGCAGGTTCAGCCAGGTGCGTTTAGAAGTATTGAGTTGTTGGGTGGCTACGCCGACCTGGTGGGTTGCGGCTTCGTACCGCGGACCCTGGAGGGTGAGCATGACAAGCCTTGCCTGGATGATCGAATCATTGGGCGGGTTATGGCGAAGGGAGATGAGGCTATCGTCCCTGCGGCGGTTTCCGGCTGGGCGCTGCTGGGCAAGTGAATGGAAGACGGGGACGATCAGCAAAAGGGCAATGATCAGTTTACCTTTCATGCGGCAAATTGAATCCATAAGGGTGAACATTTACGAGTTTAGTGTTTAACAAGATTATCTGATTTGGTCAGGTGACGTTGACATCTTCCAGGTCGACCATATTCAGGACGGCACCGCAGAACTTCCCGTTGAGCTCGTTAAAAAAGGCCATCGATTGGCGGTCGATCTGTTTGATGATATGTTGAGCCGAGAATATGGCGATCACGCCGTCGACGTAGCGGACCAGTTCCCTGGAGTCGGAGAAATCGTTGAGCGGGGGGCCCTCCAGGAAGATGAAGTCATACTCGGCGGTCAGCGTTTGCAGGTGTTGGAGGAGATTTTCACGGGGGAGGATCTCCGAAGGGGTATAATCGCCGCCCATCGAGCCAATGACATAAATTCCTTCGTCCACTTTCTTGGCGGCTTGCCTTACCTGTTCGATGAGCAGGCTGGGGTCCTTCCGCTCCGGCTGGGGATTGATCTTTTCGAGGATCGGTTCTGCCTCCAGCTGTTCGGTGAGGTCGGGATTGCAAAAGTTGGTATCGATGATAAGGACGGTTTTCTTACTCATGCTGAGACTGTAGGAGACAGCCTGGATGAGGGTGGTCTTTCCTTCGCCCTTTTTGGTGCTGGCGAAGAGGAAAATCTTTTTGCCGCTGCGTTCGATCTCGTACCGAAGCTTACGGAGGGACTCGCGGAATTGGTTGTGGCGCCGGTTATCTGCGGCGTCGGGGGCTGTTTCCCGGATTGTGATCAGCTCTCCGAGGCGGCGTTGGCGAAGGCTCATAAAATTGACCATGCTGATCAGCGGCAGACCCACGGTACGGGCGAAGATCATCGGTGTCTTGATGGACGTGTCCAGGTAGGTCAGCAGGACCAGGATAAGGATCGTGACCACGACAGCGGATGCTCCGGCCATTCCCAAGATCAGTGCGCGTTTGGAGGGTTCCGGCTCTATAGCGGGCTGGCCGGCGATGATCGGCCGGAAATTGTTAACCGAAGAGGAAGTAATATCGATGGCATCGGTATATTTCTGTTTTGCGGCGAGGTATTCCCTCATGGCCAGTTGGTCTTCTTTGAGCATGCCGTCGACGTCGGCATCTTTGGAGGCGTCTTTGACGAGGCTGCCTCTGAGGCTGGCGATCTTGGCCTGGATGGAGTTGATATTGTCGGTACCGGCGCGGATATCGACTTCCAGGTCATTTTTTTTCTCTTCCAGTTTGGAGCGGGTATCCGCCTGGGTGCTGCTGGTCGTGGCCGGGTCATCGGGGGCCAGGGCGGCAATCTTGTTCTGGTATTCGGTCTTCAGATTTTCGTATTTGCGCTGTAGAGCGGCGTCGGTAGAGCCGCTATTGACATAGGCCTTGAAGGCGTCGTCCATAGAGCGGCGCAGGATCACCAATTCGTCATTGGTCGAAGAGTGGTTGGCCGGCTTGGAAGATGAGCCGGAGGGGCCAAGATTGGCGAGCTGCTGATTCACCTTGTCGAGGTCGTATCTGTTCCGGGTTTGCTGACTTTGTTGCTGGGTCAGGGTGTTGTCCAGGTTCATGATCATTTCCATCTTGCTGTTGTTCTGGTCCCCCACGTCGACCACACCCACGCTGCGGAGCTGAGCATTCCGCTGGTCAAGCTCCCCCTTCTTCTTGTCCATGAGGCTTCGGAGGGTATCGATGGATTCTGTGGATTTGATGCTTCGGACACCTTTGTAGTAGCGAAGGAATTCGGGGAAGATATTGTTTACGATGAAGGCGGAAAGATCGGGATTTTCGGTGATGCAATCGATCTCTACATAGTCGGTGCGCTGGACGCGGTAGACGGGTATATCCTGGATCAGCGAATTATAGTCGTAGTGATATAGCTCCAGGTATTCCAGCAGCCGGCGTTCGTCGGGTTTGAAGGAAGTAAGCACGCTCATCGAGTCCAGCTTGTCGTGGAAGGTCAGGATGGCATTGCGCGATTCAATCGACTGGTAGAGGGTCGCCCCGCCATGCTTCAAATCGGGCTGGCGGAAGGGTGTGGAGCTTTCGAGGTCGTGCAGGATGAGGTTATAGGACAGCAGGCTGACGACCGAAGGCGAGGTGACGGTAACGATCACATTGTTGAATTTGCCGTCGGCCGCGTAGATGTCGACGTTTTCGGTCGAGACCTTGACCTCATCGTTGACGGTGAAGCCTGTCGAGAACTGCATAAAGGACCGGTACTTCTTTGGTTGGTTTATCGTCAATCCGAAGGCTATGGCTGCCGCGGCCAGTCCTGTTCCGAGGATCAGCCATTTTCTTTTAAGAAGTACTCTCAATAAGTACAGGAAATCCATTCAGTTTTATTTTAATAAGTTCTAAACGACCGATCAGCGACGCGGCGGATTAAACGATTTCTTAAAACATTGAATTTCAGCGATATGGGAATTTGGCGGCAGGCAGGCCGGCGTTATAACGCGTAAAGATAATACCATATCCAGATTCATGCAAGTTATCACTGAAAGGTTTATCTTTATGGCGCACGGTTGATTTTTGCGTTCCTTCCTCTGAAATTCCAACGGTCTGATCTAACCTTTTATTATCTCCAATTTCGTACCAGCCCCTGAGCCGGCCTCCGGCGGTCCAATTTCCTTCATGCGTCCAATATTCCTGTGTCTTGTAATGTGGTGATCCCGGTCGACCTTGTTGAAACGCGCAATAAACTTCACTATATGAATAAAGTTTACCTGTCCATCGTCACCTTTGTGTTTTTATCCGTGCCAGGGCTCTACGCGCAGAGCCCGGGGGGTGTCATTTCTCCTGCATTAAACCTTTGGCTAAAGCCCGATGCTCTTACTCCGGGTTCCCTCAGTACCTGGACGTACGCTAATAACGGGGCTAATTCGTTCACGGGGACGGCGGGGAGTCAGCCGGTTGTTGTGGCCAATGGCTTTAATTTTCTACCGGGAGTGACTTTTAATGGGAACCAATTTATGACAGGGCCTGCGGGTGCCAGCGCGCCGCTTGCGGCGGGTCAGTTGGCCTATTCGATCTGGGCTGTCTGGCAGTCCAGCACTGTGGTAGGCGGGAACAATGCACGCGTCTGGGCACAGCGGCCCAATTCCAGCGTTTATGATGGCAATTTTGACGGGGCTTCGATGTTCGTCTATCCCGGCGTCGGGACCTACGGGGACCAACCGGAAGTCCTTCCGTTCACGACGGGAGTGGCTTATGCGCCCGCGTACACCACTTATATGCTGACCTATGTGCCGAATACGCCGTATATCAGCTCGCTGAATTTGCTGAATCAAAATACGAACGACCTGGAAGTGATGGACCAGACGAACTATGCTACGGGACCGTTCATCACCAGCACCGATCCTGCGGGGAATGCTACCGTAGACCGGGTGTTGACGAATGCGGCGAATATTCTCGGTGCACGGAGCACGGCTATTGACGAACCGCTTGTCGGGAATTTGGAGGAATTGATCGTGTTCAACGGACCTGTTCAGGGCTTGGCCCGTCAGCAGGTGTTCTCTTATCTGTCGCTCAAGTATGGGATCCCGCTCCCCGGTTATTATTATTCGTCAACCGGGCAGTTGCTCTGGGATTACGCGGGCAATGCCAGCTATGGGCTTGGCAATTTGAATTACAACAATAATATCTTCGGGATTGGCCAGGACAATGGTTCCGGGCTTTTGGTCACGCAGTCAAACAGCTCTGCGACGGGCTCGGGCAACGGGGCCGGGCAGTCAGGGATGGGAAATATCACCCTCTCCAGTCCTTCTTCGCTAAGTGATCAGTCCTTTATGATGGTCGGCAGTAACAATGCCGGGCTGACGGAAACGACGACCAATCTGCCGCCGGCGGCGACAGCCGGCTCCGAACGGCTGGCTACGCAGTGGCTCGTGACGACGGTCGGAACTCCCGGGACGGTCAATGTAAGCTTTGACTTCACCGGGCTCACGGTTACGGGAACGATCGGTACGGTATCGGATTTCCGGCTGGCGGTAGACGATGATGGGGATGGGGATTTCACGACCGGGTTTATCCAGTTGATCCAGCCTTCTTCTTTTACCGGGAATGTCGCCAATTTCACGAATGTCAATTTAGGCGTTACGCCCAAGACGGTGATGGCGATCATCTCCAATGCCGGGGCGGGCACACCGCTGCCGGTGAACTTCTTGACCGTAGCGGCGCAGCCGAATGGCGCGGATGTTGATCTCAGTTGGACAGTTGGTCAGAACCAGGAGGCAAAAGATTACCAGGTACAGCAATCGGCGGATGGCGTGAATTTCGCAGCGATTGGCGATGTGGCGAATGAGCTGAATCAGACGTCTTATTCATTCGTTCAATCGAATGCGGGTGCGGGGATGCATTATTATCGCATTCTGGAGACCGATAATGATGGGTTCCGGGTCTATAGCAAGATCGTAACGGCGAATCTCAGTGCGTCCGAGTTTAGCATCCGGACGTTGAACAACCCGGTCACGAGCAGCAGTATGAATGCAGAGATCGAGCTGAATGCGGTGAGCGGCGGAAGCGCTTCACTGGAGATCTGGACATTGGGTGGAACGAGAGTAGCCACGCTGATGCAGACGGTTGCAGCAGGGACGACGAGGATCAGCCTGCCGTTGACGACTGTTGCCCCCGGGACGTATGCGGTGAAGATCAGGGTGAACGATGTTACGCATGTGGTGCAGATCGTGAAGTTGTAGAGAGGGCGTTTAGAGGATATTGAGGCCGGCGCGAAGCGCCGGCCTTTTTTATGCGGATTGAGCCCGGCGGGCTTTTTCCCAGATAGCGGATTGGGAGCCGTTGAGGAAGCGGAAGAAACCCAGAATGGCGCAAAAGTTCATGAAGGCGAAATAGTATGCGAGCTTGACCAGCTTTAAGCGGCGGAGGGAGGGTTGGATAGCTGCGAGGGCGGCCGCGCCGTAGAAAGCGCACTGGGCGATGAAGACTGTGGTCAGGAGCGGGCCCGCGCCCAGAAGGACGAGGATGCCGTTGCTTAGGAAGGCCAGCAGCAGGCAGAAGGGGCTGGCGGCCCAGCGCAGGACGCGGTGGGAGATATAGAGGAAGGAGAGGCGCGGGTATTTCCAGAATGCAAGGAGGGGGCTCAGCAGGGTGATCGCCTGGAAGCCGCCCGCGGCGATCCGGACCTTTCTTTTGCGTTCGTCTTTCATAGAGGCGGAGGGCAGCTCCGATGCCCAGGCTTCGGGTTCGTATGCGACCCGGAATCCCTGCTGGGCCACTTTGAGGGACAGGACAAAATCGTCCAGTACGATGCTGGCGGGCAGGGCGGTATAGAGGCTGCGGCGGAGGGAGAACAGCTCACCTGCGGCTCCTACTACGGAATAGAAGGCCGCATCGGTCTTTTTGAGAAAGGATTCATATTTCCAGTAGAGGCCTTCGCCGTCGCCGACGTCACTGCCGTCCGTGGCGGAGAGGACTTTTTTTTCCCCGGCCACGCCGCCGACGGCGGTATCCAGATAATAGCGGGCTATCAGCCGGACGGCATCGCGGTTGAGGATCGTGTTGGCGTCACTGAAGATCAGGATTTCGTTATGGGCCGACGATACGGCACGGTTGAGAGCGGCTGATTTGCCTAGTCGTTCGGGCTGGTGGAGGGCAACGAGCCGGTCATAGCGGCGGATGATCGATGGGGTTGCATCATTGGAACCATCGCTGATAAAGAGGAATTCGATCTTGTGCGGCGGATAGTCCAACCCGAGGGAGTTGGTGATCTTTTGGTCGATACAGTCCGCTTCGTTGTAGGCGGCGACGATAAAGGAGACAGAGGGCAGCAGATCGTCGGGGGGTATCGGGGCGGCGGGGCGCCGCCGGATGCGGTTGAGCAGGATCACGATGAGGGCATAGCCCGCGTAGTTGTAAAATACGATGAAACAGCTGCCGAGGAAAAGATAGAACCAGACCGTCATGTGGCTATTGTGTCTTTAAAAATAACGCGAAAAAAGTCAATTTATGTTTAAATTTGACGCAATGTTATTTACGCAGGCAGCATTTGTATTCTATCTCATTTGTTTTGCATATTGTACCGTTTCCGTCCTCTACCTCTTCATCCTATCCCTCGCCGGCCGATTGGGATCCCGGAAGCGGACGGGGTTTACGGTGGAATTGCCTGCAAAGAGGATCGCTGTCCTGGTACCCGCTTACAAGGAGGATGGAATTATCCTTTCGACCGCCCGCAACCTGCTGGAGCTTGATTACCCCGTTGAATTAAGGAGGATCTATATCATCGCCGATTCTTTCAAGGAGGAAACGATTGCGGAGCTGAGGCAGCTGCCGCTGGAGGTCATTGTCGTTTCGTTCGACAAGAGCACCAAGACGAAATCGTTGAATGCCGCATTCGGGCGGATAACCGAAGATTTCGATATTGCGCTGATCTGTGATGCGGACAACATGTTGGCGCCGGATTTCCTGCGGCGTCTCAATGATGCCTTTGCGGGCGGGGCGCGGGCGGTGCAGGGCAGGCGGGTGGCCAAGAACCTTGATACGTCTTTCGCGATACTCGATGCCTGCAGCGAGGCGATCAACAATCATATCTTCCGGAAAGGGGCTTATGCGCTTGGCTTGTCCTCATCCGTGATCGGTTCGGGGATGGCCTTTGAATTCGATCGGATCAAAGCCATATTGAGTGAAATAAATGCGGTGGGCGGTTTTGACAAGATCCTGCAATTATCGTTCGTGGAGCAAGGCATTCGGATCCATTACCTGGAGGACGCCCTGGTATTCGATGAAAAAGTAGAATCGGCTCGTGCGTTCGAGGGGCAACGGAAAAGGTGGGTATCGAGTCAATTCATTTATCTAAAACGGTTCTTTGTACCCGGATGCCGGCACCTTTTGAAAGGCCATTTCAGCTATTTCAACCTGGCGGTAGCGAATAATCTCGTATTGCCGAGGGCATTTCTGTTCGTCCTGTTGCCCTTGTTGGTGATATTTGGATTTATCATTCACCCGAACTGGGGCATAGCGGCGATTGGAATGGGGGTGCTCTATTTGTTCAGCCTGATGATCGGTGTCCCTGCGAACATGGTCAACAGGCGGCTGCTGGTCGCTATTCTCCAGTTGCCGAAAGCTGTTCTGGTGATGGTGGGTACTTTATTCCAGATCCGGAAGGCCAATAAGACGTTTATTCATACGGTGCATACAAAAACAGAAGTAAGTAATTCCTTATTCAAGAAGCGGGAGCGGGGATAGTCAGGCGTTGGGTTGTTTGCGCCGGATAAGCTGCATTCCAAAGGAATAGATCGCCAGGTATGTTTCCAGCATATACTTCCCGATATTTCGGGGATGAAATCCGATCAGGCGCCGCATGATGAAATACCAGCCAATCAATCCCAGGGAATAAGAAAGGGTGCTACCCACGGCGGCTCCATAGTAACCGATCGTTTTCAGCAGGACATAGTTTATTGCCAGGTTTACGGCCAGGGCAGCGGTATTCATCCAAAATGCAATAGCCTGTCTACCGATCGAATTTAACAGGTTGGCCGATTGGTTTTGCATGGGCCGGATCAGACCGGTGATCATGTAAAGTTGCAGGATGGGCGCGGCGGAGAGATAGTTGTTGCCTGCGATCAGCCAGATCACCAGCCGGGGGAAGATAATGATGAACAGGGCGATGGGGGTGCTGAAAGAAAGGAGGATCCCAACCATACGTTCGAACAGGTATCTGACCTTTTCCAGGCCTTCCTCCACGGAGGCCCGGGCGCTTTTTGGAAAAATGATATCTGCGGCGGCATAGGTCGGGATATCCAGTAAGGAATTGATACGGGTGGCCGTGTTATAGTCAGCCACCACGGAACTGGTCATAAACGTGCCGGTCATCAGCTGATCCAGGTTGGAGAAGACATTGGAAATGGCGCCGGAGGCAAAGATATATTTGCCATAGCCGAGGATCCGTTTGATCCACGCAACGGTGGGGTTGAAGCGGTATTCGAGGTACCGGCGGCTGTAATAGTAGATGACGAGGGTACCCACGAGAAAGCCCAGCGATTGAAAGAGGACCACGTCGATGAGGGAATAGTGGATATGCCAAACGAGGCAGCCGGCGATGCACAGAAAGAAAACGACCTGGCGGACGAAATAACCGGCGAAAACTCCCTTGAAGTCGAGGAAGGATTGCTGGATGGCTTCCAGGTGTGAAAAGAAGACCATGCAGATCAATCCGGGGATGAACCATTTCAGCATCCGGGCCAATTCCATGCCGGTGTGCAGGCGGGCGCTGGCCCAGTCGGAAAAGAGGATAATGAGCAGGATGAACAGTCCGGCGATGCTGGCGTTGATCAGGAAGGAGGAGGAGGCGATGGCAGATTTTTCGGAGTGCTCATCGCTGCCGCTGACATAGCGGATATGGGCATTTTTCAGCAGCCCGACCTTGGTCTGTTCAAAAATCGTCGTGATGGCCAGGAATAGGCCCCAGGCGCCCATTTCCGGCTTTGACAAGGTTCGGATGAGTACGATCAAATTGAAGAGCCCGAAAAGGGACACCGAGGAACGTTGCAGGATGGAATAAAAGGCGGAACGGATCCAGTATGACGAAAAGATATTTTTCAACGGCCTGAAAATTTTTTGGAAGGAGGTTGAAGGAGTTCAAACATACAAAAAAAACCCGGCTTATTCAGGTGTGATCCACAGATAGTAAGTTCCAGTTTATTCGTATATTATGCGGTTAAATGACGACACATGACCCGTACAATTTGTATGCTGCTGCTCTACATTTTTTCTCTTCCGGCGGATGGACAGGGGCAAGCCCAGCCAAAATATTTGGTTGGACCAGGTGAATATCAGTGTTTTATAATAAATTCGTCTACCGGCAGGGGGTATGGGATCAGCAATAATCTGTCTACGGCGGGGGTTCCCCCGGATGCGGGCATTCCGGGGTTACCGGTACCCGTGGGGATTCCGGAGAATGTTTTCCTTGTGGATATTGCTTCCGGGTTGCATAACAGCGTGGCGGTCGACCGGAATGGGGAGGTGTGGACGTGGGGGTCGAATGTGGTGGGCGAATCGGGGACTGGCAGCGTGGCTGACCTTGGGATTGCGCCGGTGAAAATAGAGGTGGACAGTTCGGGGGATCCGTTTAAAGATGTGGTAGCAGTGGTTTGCTGGTCTTGGGGATCCACCGAAGTATCCAATGGAAATATCGCAGTGAAATCGGACGGGACGGTCTGGATATGGGGGAATACGGCGGGAGGCATGCGGGGGGACGGGCAGGCAGGCCAGGTCAATACCCGGCCGGTGCAGGTGAGGATACCGGAAGGAAAGAAAATAGTCAAGGTCGTGGCAGGATGCATCGTGATTGCGCTGGCCTCGGATGGTACGGTATGGACCTGGGGTGGTAATAATTTTAAGGTGCTGTTGGGGACCAACAGCGCAGATTATGCGCATCCGCACCGGTTGCCGCTTCCGCAGCGCGCCAAAGACATTGCGGGGGGAAATTATTTCTCCTATGCGTTGGGCGTCAATGGCACTTTGTACGGATGGGGGTTCTATACGTCCTATTTGGGGATCGGCAACCGGGGGTATTTGGGGCAGGAGCCTCCTCCGACGGCGCCGAGGGACCTTACCCGGGAATTGAATCTTCCGCACCCGGTTTCCTCCGTGGTTACCAATAGTGTTTCCACGCATGTTATCCTGACGGACGGATCGTTGTGGGGCTGGGGGGATAATTCCTCCGGGTGTGTCGGCAACGGGAAGGAGCTCGATTTTGCCAACCATCAGCCGCCTTATTCGTGGGATTGGGGTCCTGGTCAGCTCCTGGTGCAGAAACCGGTACGTCTGCTCAGGGGGGTAAACAATTTTGTCAGGATATTTGGCGGGAGCTGTGCGGTGTTCTACACTTATGCGGAAACGGCTGCCGGGCAATTGTATTCCTGGGGTCGCAATAAGGGCGGTGTCATCGGGAATGGGGTAGTCGGGGCCAGTCCCGATATCGTTGCCGTTTATCCTAATTCCTGGGATGTGACGGAGCCAACCCTTGTGGATCCTTTTTCGCTGAAGGAAAATAAAGTCGTTACTTCTCCCTGGTGTATCCTTCATCCTGACGGTTCGCCGTGCAATCAGTTCCGGACCCGTCAGTAGCGGATGGGCGGGCGCGCGTCAGCATCCGACGATCGCGGGGTCGTTGATTTACTACAAAAAACTTCGGGAAGTACTCGATTAATCGACAACATAAAATACTTCGTTCAAAAATAATTGTCCGAATGATTATTTTCGGAAAGGAGCGTTGGCGTGGTTTTTGCCTTCTGCGGCTACAATAGCATGGCATTAAATTTTAAGTACGAGGGCATATCCACTTATATTCAACTGATTAGTTTTTCCACATTTTTTTGTTGAAATAATAGGGCATTTTTTTAGGAAAATATTCCCCATTTGGTATGGTTCTTGTCTTTGACACTGCGATCGAAGTAGGTTGACCAGCGAAATCCTATGATTGTGATCGAAATCCTATTGTGTAACCAAAAATGTAAATCCAAACGTCGCTGTGATGTATCAAGTCTTGTGTTACGAGCTTACGGCCGGAAAAGATGACCCACGCACAAGGCAATATCGCGAGATGTTTCTGATTTATCCAATATCCTACTAAAAATCCAGTACTTATGAAAGCATGTGTACTCTCAACCTTGCTAATCCTTATACTGTCTCTTCACCTTGATGCTCAAACGCCGCGATATCTTGTCGGCAACGGGGAGTATCAAAATTTCATTTTGGACAACAGCACTCAAACCTTGTACGGTTTGGGTCAGGGTGGTAACGGTGAAGGATCCAACACCGGGGTATTGGGATATCCGATCAAGTGTCAGTTCCCTACTGCCGGTACAAAAATTAAATTTGTCGCAGGCGGATTGCATACGGGGGCAGCGGTAGATGTGAACGGGAACGTATATTTCACCGGCCCCAATGAAGATGGCACCATGGGCAACGGAACTACCACCGGCACCGCCAGTTCTTTTGTGCAGATCACTACCGACAGTCTTGGAAATCCTTTCACGAATGTGACTAACGTAGTCATGGCGAATACCCAGTATACGGGGGGTGGAACCGAAGTGGCTACTATTTTCGCTATCAAGGCGGATGGCACCTTGTGGGTGTGGGGCAGCACGCAAGGCGGATACCGGGGTAACGGGACGTATGGTATGATCAATACCAGGCCTGTCCAGGTTCCATTTCCCGCCGGCACGGTGATTACGAAGGTCGCGGTGCAGAATATTGCCATTGCGTTGGATGCGGCGGGCAACGTGTGGACCTGGGCCGGAAACGGAGGCAACAACCCGTTGCTGGGAAATACGAGCCGGGCTAATTATGAGACCCCGCAGATCCTTTCGCTGCCGGCGCCGGCAACGGACATTGCTGGAGGCAGCTACTGGTCCTATGCTTTGCTCAACAACGGAGATTTATACGGATGGGGCCTTTATCTTGGCTATATGGGGGTCGGCGCTGCCGCCAGCGCGGACTGGACCAACCAGCCTGCTCCGCTTCTTTTGAATAGCGGCCTTAATCTGCCGAAACCCATCTCCCATATCTCCTGTAACAATACCACCACCTATGTGATCTTGTCGGATAGCACCATGTGGGCATGGGGTGGTAACGAATGCGGACAAGTGGGCGCCGGCTACGAGCTGAATTATGCCACCTACACCACCAATCCGTCTCCCGTCGGGGGCACCCTGACGCCCTATGCCTGGGACTGGGATTTAAGCAATGCGCAGTGCCAGCAACATAAGCCGGTGCAGATCGCACCCGGCATCCACAATTTCGTCTCGCTGTCTGAGGGTACGGCTGCGGTATTCTACAAGTTTGCCGTTGACGCAAACGGACAACTGTATTCCTGGGGCAGGAATAAATCCGGCGTACTGGCCAACGGGGTGATGGATGCCAATCCTGTTAACGGGACTATCGCGTCGATCTATCCGAATTCCTGGGATGTGCCTTACGTTACGGCGATCAATCCATTTGCAGCCACCAATACCCAAACGATCCAAACGACTTCCCCCTACTGTCTGGGCAATCCGGGGACCAGTCCCTGTAATATCTATACCCTACCGGCGAATACGCTGCCAACAGCCCTGATTAACGGAGTAAAGAACGGTTCGGAGAGTGTTTCCGCTACTACAGTCAACCTCAGTGGAGCAGCGTCTACTGATAATGTGCATATTTCCTATTATGTCTGGTCGCAGGTATCGGGACCGAACACGCCGGTCATCAGTATCCCTTCCGGAGTTTCGGTGAATATCATCGGGCTGACGAACGGGACTTATGTCTTTAAGCTGCGGTGCACGGATAACGAATGGTTGAGTGATAGTACGACGTTTACGCTGAATGTAAATACCGCAGGTCCGCATCCGGTCGACAGCGCCGGTCCGGCCCAGACGATCACGCTGCCCACCAACAGTGTTACGCTGACCGGGACGGCATCGGAAACCGGCGGAACGATCGTCAGCACCAAGTGGACTGAAGTGAGTGGTCCCAACACAGCTACCTTTGGTAATACCGCCGCGTTAAGCACGACGGCCAGCGGCCTGGTGCAGGGAGTATATATTTTTGAACTTACAGCTACCGATTCCAGCGGGATTACGGTCCAGTCAACAGTGAAGATAACGGTCAATCCGGCTCCGGGTCTGCCCGTGGTCAGTGCGGGCGTCAGCCAGACGATCACGCTTCCTACGAGCAGTGTGACGCTGGCGGGTACGGCATCGGAGCTCAATGGGACGATCGTCTCCTACAGCTGGACGCAGGTGAGTGGTCCCAGCACGGCGACCATCGCATCGGCGGGTCAGTTGTCGACGGTAGTCAGCGGTCTGGTGCAGGGTGTTTACCGGTTCCAGCTGCTGGTTAAGGATGCATTGGGTATTACGGCTTCGGCGACGGTACAGGTCACGGTGAATGCCTCGGGTGTTCCGGGTCCGCCGGTTGTCAGTGCCGGGGCCAATCAGACGATCACCTTGCCCACCAACAGCGTGACGCTGACGGCAACGGCATCGGAAACGAACGGAACGATCGTGTCCTACAATTGGGTACAGCTGAGCGGTCCGTCAACTTCCACGATCGCTTCTTCGGGCACGGCGTCGACCGCGGTAAATGGGCTGGCGGCCGGTGTATATAGCTTCCAGATCACCGTGACGGATAATTCCGGGGTAACTGCCACGGCTGTGGTGAAGGTGACGGTGAATGCGGCGATTGTTCCGGGTCCGCCGGTCGTCAGTGCCGGCAGCGATCAGACCATCACCTTGCCTACCACCAGCGTAACGCTGACGGCGACGGCATCTGAAACGAACGGGACGATCGTCTCTTACAAATGGGTTCAGTTAAGCGGACCGTCGATCTCTACCATTGTTTCTTCCGGCTCCGCGTCAACCGTGGTGAATGGATTGGTGCAGGGTGTATATACTTTCCAGATCACGGTGACAGATAATTCCGGGATAACGGCTACCGATGCGGTCATCGTTACGGTGAATCCGGCCACGGTGATACCGGGGACCCCTGTAGTGAGTGCCGGCAGTGACCAGACGATCACGTTACCCACCAATAGTGTGACCCTGACGGCTACGGCTTCGGAGACTGGCGGAGGAACGATCGTGTCCTATAAATGGGTACAATTGAGCGGGCCGTCTGTTTCAACGATCGCTTCGTCCGGCTCGGCGTCGACCTCAGTGAACGGGTTGGTGCAGGGTGTGTATACTTTCCAGATCACTGTAACAGATAATTCCGGTGTAACGGCTTCGAGTGTGGTAAAAGTGACGGTCAATGCCGCAGTTGTTCCGGGTCCACCGAATGTCAGCGCGGGTGCCGATCAGACGATCACGTTGCCCACTAGCAGTACGACGTTGATTGCTGTGGCATTTGAGACGAACGGCACGATCGTGTCCTATCAGTGGACGCAGGTGAGTGGACCGAACACGGCGACAATCACTTCGGCCGGGCAGGCTTCGACCGGGGTAAACGGGCTGGTACAGGGTGTCTACACTTTCCAGGTCGTGGTGACGGATAATTCCGGTGTAACGGCATCGAATGTGGTCATCGTGACGGTGAATGCGGCTACGCTGCCACCGGGTACTCCATCTGCGAATGCTGGTGCGGATCAAACGATTACGCTGCCGATCGACAGTGCCAAACTTCAGGGCAGCGGTACCGAAGCAAATGGAACAATCGTGTCCTATAAATGGGTACAGCTGAGCGGGCCGAATGTTTCCACGATCGCTTCGTCCGGGTCAGCGACCACCGAGGTGACCGGGCTGGTGCAAGGCAACTATACCTTCCAGCTGACGGTAACAGATAATTCGGGTGTCACGGCGACGGACCAGGTGAATGTGACGGTGAATGCTGCGCTGCCCCATGTGCCGCCGGTGGCTGTTCCGGGGCCGAATCAGACGGTCGCTTTGCCGGCGTCTTCGGTGACCCTGGATGGATCAGGCTCATATGATGTGGATGGCACGATCGTAAGCTATGAATGGGTGCAGGTTTCGGGGTATGGAGGTGTAACGATCACGAATTCCTCTTCGGCTGTAGCCGGGCTGCAGGGATTGCAGGCCGGGACCTATGTCTTCCAGCTGACGGTTACGGATAATTTCGGAGCCACCGGTTCCGCCCAGGTGACGATCACGGTGACTGGCTCATCGAGTGGGGTAGTTGCAAATGCCGGTACAGACACGACGATTGTCTACCCGGACTCTACGATGGTTCTGAATGGAAGTCAGTCTTATTCATCTAATGGAACAATCGCCAGTTACAGCTGGTCGGAGGTCTCTGGTCCAACCACTGCGGGGATTGCAGCGGACAGTAACGCAACCTCTGCGGTAACGCAGCTGGCTCCGGGTACATATATTTTTGAGCTGACGGTAACGGATTCGAAGGGCAATGTGGGCACCAGCACGGTGACGGTAACGGTGCTCAGCAATCTGCGGTCGATCGCGCCCAAGGGTTCGTTGCAGATCTACCCGAACCCGGTTGTAGGCACAACGGTTACGTTGAGCGGGATCAGCGGGTATACGGGTCAGGTCCTGGTTACCTTGCATGCAATACACGGCCAGGCCGTAATGAATTACGAATTCGACCAGACCGGTGATCAGGTCAATCAAACCATTCCGATGCCGAATGGGTTGGCGGCCGGGGTCTACGTCCTGAGTGTGCGGTTCCAGGGACAAGCTCATCCGTACGTCTTCAAATTGGTTAAGCAATAGTTATAGTTCGACCCGGTTACCGGGTCGAACGGAAATAAAATGGCGCGGGTTTACCCGCGCCATTTTTTATCCGGGCCGGTTCGTTATGCGGGTTTCTCCCATTCGCCGGAGGCTTCGTTGTATTGTTTGAGGATCCTGGCGGGGTTCCCGCCGACCACGCAGAAGGGGGGGACGTCTTTGGTGACGACGCTGCCCCCGGCAATAACGGAGTGTTTGCCGATGGTGACGCCGGCGGTGATCACCGCGTTGGTGCCGATCCAGCAGTCGTCTTCGATGGTCACCGGCAGGGCGGTGCATTTCTGTTCCCGGATCGGGGTATGAATGTCGAGATAGCCGTGATTCAGGCCGGAGATGCCCACGTGCTGGGCCATGATGACGTTATTGCCGACGGTCACGGGGCCGGTAAGGACGCCGCCGATGCCGACCATGACGTTGTTGCCGATGATGATGTCCCCGATGCCGTTGTTGATGCAGACAAAGTCTTCAATGATCGTCCGATCGCCGATCTCAAATTTTCTGAATGGGATCACATCAATCCTGGCTGTCCTGCGGATAATGGAGCCCTTTCCTCTTTTATGGACGAACGGGTTGACGAAGATCTTCACCCAAAAGCGGGGTCTTCCCTGGCCGCGCGGCATGAACAGGTGTACCAGGAATTCCTTTAGGCGGGGATTAGCCTCTATTTTGTCTCTGAAGCTCAACAGGTCCATTAATGCTTTGCCTTTTTCAAACCGCCCAGCAGGATCGGGGGAGTAATTTGCCGGACCACTTCCTTGACGGAGCTGGCGAACCGGGATTTTTTATCTTCTGGCCGGTGTCTGAATATCGTGTTGTGTTCTTCGATGCCTTTGACGATCTCGGTCTCGGGTCTGCCGTTGGTATAGTAATACAGGGCCAGCGATTTGCGGGTCCGATCGGGAGGGCAGGTCAGGGGGTTCGGGTGTCCATGGTAGGAGTTGCTGGTCGTCGAAAACATGGCCATCCGGTTAAACAGCGGCAGGATCTTTTTGCGGACGCCTTTCATTTCGGTATCCCAGAGTTCGAAATGGCCGCCGTATTCTTCTTTCCAGTCCTGGTTCATGTAGACGAGGACATTGAGGCGCCGGTCGAGCTTGGTATTGGGATGCTTGTTGAAATCGGCATGGATCTTCAGCATTCCGCCCGGCTGGATCTGGTGGCAGCCCCCGCCGTCGAAGAACGGGTCGGGGATGAGGTTCTCGATTCCGGTAAGGCTGGAAAGGAATTCAAGGAAAGGTTGTGAATTCAGGAAATGCATGAATTTCAATGTGGCGGGCCCAAAACGGTATTCTCCCTTGGAAGCCAGCTTCACCTGGTTGGCGTCATTGAACTTCAGGTCTGCGCCTTTGGTCAGGTCGGGGAATTCATCGAGGACTTCCTGCAGCTTTTCCGGGACGAAAAAGTCGTCAAACCAGGTGTTCGGGAACGGATCGGCGTGGACATAGTCGGCATGCCGGGCCGCGCCAAATTCCTTCAACTCTTCTACGGAACGATGAATAAATTCCATAATCCTATGATATTGATATTGATAAAATTAAACTGGATGGCTTTACAACGTTAACCTAGGTATCCGTAGTATATCGGGGTGCAGGAACGATAGAGATGACTTCCGCAAGTTATAAAATAAAATGAAATTTTTGCGGAAATCTTGCGGCGTTAAAAAAGAGGTAACGTAACGGGTCGGGGATCCCTGGCCGGATCAGCGAAAGGGCTTGAAGAATGAGTTGGCTGCCAGCGCAAGCATGGGTTTGTCGCCTTTACTGTCGCCGTAGGCGATGATATGGTCATAGTCTGACAGGTCAAAGGATTCGCGGATGCGGCGGACCTTTTCTTCTCCGTGGCAATTGTGGTTCTGGATCTTACCGGTCAGGCGGGGGGTGATCGGGGTGCCGGGGTGGCTGCTGGTCTCGAGGCGGGTGGCCAGGAGGGCGACGCCAAGCCGGTCGGTCCAGGGTTGCAGCCAGTTGGCGGGAGATGCGCTGACGATGACGACTTCCACGGCCTTGGCTTGCAAAAGGCGGATTTCGTGGATGGCTTTTGGCCGGATGAGGTTAGGAATGGCCGTGGCGGCAAAGCGGTTGCAAGTATCCTGGAAGGCATCCAGCTGCATGCCGCCAAAGAACCAGGTCAGCATGCGTTCCTTGGCCCGTTGGTTGGAAATGATCCCAGCCTTCCAGGCGAGGAGCCAGGGGCTGTTGATCAGGAAGCCCAGGTAGAACCGGAAGCTGCCCTTGCTGAATTTAATCATTTCCAGCAGGGTGTCTTTGGTAGTGATCGTCCCGTCGAAGTCGAGGAATGCGATTTGCCGGTTCACAGGTTCATTTTTTTGAAGATCGGTTCGGGGATGGAGCGGATGACGAGCATGATCCAGCGCCAGAACCATTTGACGTAGATGATGTTCTTCTTGTTGCGGACTGCGTTTGCGATCGCGCCCGCGACTTGTTCGGGGGTGGCGGTCAGGGGGGCGGGCAGCTTCAGCTGCTCAGTCATTTTGGTGTAGACGAAGCCAGGCTGTACGGTGAGGACGTGGACGCCCGAGGTGAAAAGCCGGTTGCGCAGGCCAGAGAGATAGGCGGTGAATCCGGCTTTGGCGCTGCCATAGAGGTAGTTGCTTTTCCGGCCGCGTTCACCGGCGACGGAGCTGATGCCGACGATAATGCCGTGGCCGGCGGCGCTGTATTTTTCTGCTATGCGATTGAGGATGGAGACGGCGCCGACGTAGTTTACCCGGAGGATGCGATGACATTCTTCCCAATCCGATTCGGCTTTTTGCTGGTCGCCGAGATAGCCGAAAACGGAGATACTGATGTCGGGCAGGGCGGGGAGCGATTCGAGGAAGGCGGAGTGGGTGTCTGGGCGTTCCGCGTCGAATTCGTGCATGGAACAAGCGCTATTGTAACGGATGGCCAGGTCCGATTGAAGGGGTTTAAGGCGGTTGATATTACGGGCAGCGAGTTGGATGCCGAAGCCATCAGCGGCAAATTTCCGGGCAAGCGCAACGGCCATATCCGAGCCTGCTCCGAGGATGAGAACGTTTGGCATAGTCTTATTTAAACAGGGTGAATTCTTTTACATACAGCAGCAGGATATAGCTGGAGAACCAGAGGACCAGGGTGATCTGGATGAACCGGTCTTTATATAAAATTTTCGTCGGTGAACCGGAATCGGCGGCGACATAAATGATCTGCAGGTATCGCATCAGTCCGGCCAGAACGAAAACACAGGTGTAATATAGGCGATCCGAACCGGTATTGGCGATGGTGACGGGAGACATGGTGTACATCAGGTAGGCCACGAGCATTACAGCGCAGACGAGGGCCAGAAGGGTATTCAGGAATTCCAGGTTGTAGCCTTTGATGGATTTGCGCATGTCGGAACCGGAACTTAATTTGAGGAGCACGTCGTCGCGGCGTTTGCCGATGGCCATGAAGACGGAGAGCAGAAAGACCATGATCACGATCCATTCGGATAGGGGCACCCCGGAAATGACGGAGCCGCCTTTGATGCGCAGGACGAAGCCGGTAGCGAGGATGACAATATCGAGGATGGAGATAGACTTCAGCCCCAGCGAATAGGCCAGATTGATCCCGAAATAGATGAACAGGACGACGAGGAACTTTATCTTTATGGCGAAAGCGAGGGAGAAGCCGGCGAGGAGGAGGAGGGCGCAGATGATCAATGCGGTGGAGGGCTTAACGGCGCCGGAGGCGAGGGGCCGTTTGCTCTTCACCGGGTGTTTGCGGTCGTCTTCGCGGTCGCGGTAGTCGTTGATGATGTAGATGCTGCTGGCTACAAAGGAAAAGGCGATTGCGCCGAGGAGCACGTGGAGAAGCTTATCGACGTTAAAGATCTCACGACCGAAAAACAGGGGAATGAACAGGAACAGATTTTTTGCCCAATCTTTTGGACGCAGGAGTTTCAGATAGGCCAATGCATTAAATTTTCGGAACAAAGTACAAACAAAAAGATGGATTCTCTAATTTGCTGGCAAATATAATACCACGGAACTGGGCGGAGCCCAGTTCGCTAACCAATAACAATATGACCCCAAAGCCGAGATACCGACCGGAATTGCTTATTATTTTTTTGTTAGCGATCGTGCCGTTGTTTATCCGGATGCCGTACCGGGTGAATATTTTTTTGTCGTGGGAGGGGGCGTACCGGATGAGCCAGGGTCAACTGCCGTTCAGGGATTTCGGGATCCCGGTTGGCGGGATGTATTGGGTGATACCCGCTATTTTCTTCAAGCTGTTCGGGCCCGCGTTGATTACGCTGGTGAAGGCGCAGGTGCTGATCAATATTTTGTCGGGTGTTTCGTTTCTCTCGATCCTGATCAGTCTGGGTGTGCCGCGGGGGATCCGGTGTGCTTCGGTGCTGCTGTTCTGTCTTTCCTATTCGTTTTTCAATTTCTGGCCCTGGTATAATCACACGGTCATCGTCTATGAGCTGATGGGGCTTGCCTGTTTGCTGCGGGGCATCCGGCCGGACGCAGAGGGGCCGCGCGGGCGGCTACGCTGGGGCTGGTTGGCCGCGGGTGCGTTGTTCACCTGTTGCTCCTTCCTTACCAAGCAGGATGGCGGGGGCGTGGCGTTTCTGCTATGCTGTGTGCTGCTGGCGGCGGATGGGTGGCTGACGCGGGACTGGCGGCCGACCGGCGTCTTTGCGGGCAGCTTTGTATTGATCTTTGGTCTTATGGTGTTGCCGTTCCTTGGGCATGGATTCGGATATTGGTTCAATCACGGCCAGCCGCCGCACTCATCGCGGGTTTCGGCGTTCGAAATTGCGACGGAGTTCTTCGGGTCCTCTCAGTGGATCAAGTTCTATCTGTTCCTGATCATTCTGCTGGCGGTTATCCGATACCGGAATATAGCCGCGCTTCGGGCGGACAGGAAGGGTGCGTTGTTGTTGCTGCTGGTCATCGGAATATTGGGGGAAGCGGCGGTATTGCAGGTGACCAGCTATACGCCGCCGGACAATAACATCTTCTTTCACAGTTTTGCGATCCCGGGGATCTTTACTTTCCTGGCGGCGCTGGCGCCGGGGGTTCTGACAGGGCGCCGGGTAGTCCTCGTTCTGGTGGCAGGGGTGATGGTCTGGTGGAGCGGTGTCTGGTGGAAGTACACGCAGCGGATAACCGGCCCGTTATTGCCGAGGGTATCGAATGTCTCGCCTACCGGGGAGAATGTGGTGAACAGGGAAAATTATATGCGCGATCCCGACAGTGCGCGGCGGCCGCGGGATATCCCTACGGAGGAGTGGGTGGAGTGCGGGCTTCCGGCCTTTCGGCGGGTCACGATGCCGGCCCCGACGGCGGACGGAATTCATCGGTTGATGGGAATGGATCTGGTGCGGAACGGTGCGGGTAATTTGCGGGTGTTGAACATGTCCGAGCTCACGCCACTGGCCCGTCAGATACCTTACCGGCTGGAGCGGAATCCCGGGCTTCCGCTGTGGTATCATCTCGGGGTCGGCATGTTCAACCGACAGGCGGATTCCTTCGATGTCCGGATCCGCAAGGATTATTACGACCTGGTGCTTTTCGAATACATTCCAAACCTCAATAATTTTTATCCTTTCCGCATCCGGGATTCGCTTCATGCGCATTATATGCAGGTGGATAGCTTCCCGGCGCCAAGGCGCGGGCCGGAGACCCAAGGGGTTATTGAGGTATTTGTCCGAAATTTGCCGAAATAATTACCGTTCCAAGTATTGCGTCCATATTAAGTCAGCCGATCGAGTATCTGAAGGGGGTAGGCCCGCAGCGTGCGGAGCTATTGAAGAAGGAGCTCGGCATATTCACGTTCCAGGACCTGCTGGAGCATTATCCTTACCGGCATCTAGACCGAACGAAGATCAATCTGATCCGGGAAATCCGGCCGGACACGGAATTCGTGCAGGTGGCAGGACGGGTTACGCAGGTAGAAGTCGTGGGGGACAGGCGATCCAGAAGGCTGGTAGCTGAACTGCGGGATGGTTCCGGCGTGCTGCAGCTGGTGTGGTTCCAGGGAATAATGGGCATTCAAAAGCTGATACAGGCCGGAGGGGAATACCTTGTTTTTGGCCGGGTGAGTTATTACCAGGGTAGTCCGCAGCTGACGCATCCGGAGGTGGAGGTGAGGAATGGGGGGACGGCGGCGCCACCGGAGCATCTGGAGCCCGTGTATCCGAGTACGGAGAAACTGAAGGTGCGGGGGCTTGGGGGACGGCAGTTGGCAAAGCTGACCCAGACACTCCTTAACTTATTGAAAGATAGCGATTTGAGGGAGAATTTTCCGGATTCGATCCTGGAGTATCCCGATCCCGCGACAGGGGAGCGGAGGCGTTGGTTATCGCGGTTTGAAGCGTATCGGCAGATCCATTTTCCGACGGAGCCGGGGATCTACGAGCAGGCAGTAAGACGGTTAAAGTTCGAGGAGCTGTTCCTGGCGCAGCTGAGGCTGGGAATGATCAAATCGAAGCGGCACCGGTCGTCGCGGGGGGTAATTTTTGAGCGGGTGGGAGAGTTGTTCAATACGTTCTACACGCATCATTTACCCTGGGAGCTGACGGGGGCACAAAAGCGGGTGCTAAAGGAGATCCGGAGGGATACGGGTGCAGGGCGGCAGATGAACCGGTTGTTACAGGGGGATGTGGGCAGCGGGAAGACGATCGTGGCGCTGCTGGCGATGCTGCTGGCACTGGATAACGGATATCAGGCCTGTATGATCGCGCCGACCGAAATCCTGGCGCGGCAACATTTCGAAGGGATATCGAATCTATTAAAAGGACTGCCGGTGGAGGTGCGGCTACTGACGGGGTCGTCGCGGTCGAAGGCCAGGAGGGAGATATTGGCGCTGGCGCGGAGTGGGGAGCTGCAGATCCTGATCGGGACGCATGCGGTGCTGGAGGAAGTGGTGCAGTTTCGTCGCCTGGGGCTGGCGATCGTGGACGAGCAGCATCGTTTCGGGGTGGCGCAGCGGGCCCGGTTATGGACGAAGGCGGAGGTGGCGCCGCATGTGCTGGTGATGACGGCAACGCCGATCCCGCGGACGCTGGCGATGACGGCGTATGGCGATCTGGACTATAGCGTGATGGATGAAATGCCGCCCGGAAGGCAACCAATCTCAACGGTTCATCGTTACGAAGACAGAAGGCCGCAGGTCATGGATTTCATCCGGCATGAGCTGGGGAAGGGGCGGCAGGCCTATATCATCTTCCCATTGATAGAGGAGTCCGAGAAGGTTGATTATGAAAACCTGAAGAGGGGTTATGACAACGTAAAGGCCTGGTTCCCGGAGCCGAAATACTGGATCAGCATGGTACATGGTCAGCAGGCGAATGAAGAGCGGGATACGAACATGCAGCGGTTTATCCGGCAGGATACGCAGATCATGGTGGCGACCACGGTGATTGAGGTAGGGGTGAATGTGCCGAATGCGACGGTGATGGTGATCGAGAGTGCGGAGAGGTTCGGGTTATCGCAGCTTCATCAGTTGCGGGGGCGGGTTGGCAGGGGGTCGGAAAAGAGCTTTTGCATCTTATTAACGAGCCCTCATCTCGGACAGGAGGCGAAGGAGCGGATGAGCATCCTTACGGCGACCAACAATGGCTTTAAAATTGCAGAAAAGGACCTGGAAATCCGGGGGCCGGGGGATATTGAGGGGACCCGGCAGAGCGGTCTGCTAAACTTCAAGTTGGCGAACATTGTGGAAGACCGGGGGTGGCTGGAGATGGCCCGGGTTGCCGTGGAGGCGCTGCTGGAGGGTGATCCGGAGTTATTGGGGGAGGGGAACAGGCGACTTCGGGAGTTCCTGCAGGCCCAGAAAGGGAAGACGGCCTGGAGTAAAATTTCGTAAATTACGGAGCATAGATTTAATATTTACCAGGTGAAACTCAACAAATTGGGAAGAATTGGCCTGATCGTTTCGTGGTTCACACTAACTGCCCTCTCACTCTCAGCACAATCCGGAGGGTATTCCTATCTCGAATTTGTTGAGAATAAAGGGCAATGGGATTCTTCCGTTCGCTTCAAGGCCGAGATGCCGGCCGGTTACCTGTACATGCAGCGTAAGGGGTTTACTGTTTTGTTGGCGGATACGACCGATATGGTCCGGATCGGCGAATTATTCCATGGCGATTTCGCGCGGGCGGGTGTGGCGGCACCGAATTATCCGGGTCATGCGGGCGGCGGATGGGCGACGGGTTCGGGTGTTTCCGGGGGTTCGGCGGGGAAAGGGCAGGTGGCTGGGACGGCGGTTTCACCGGCGGCGACGAAGTCGCCGCCGAATCAGATCCTTCCGCCGGGAAATGGTGGCGGGGGAGGTGGGGTGAACGATCCCTGGTTGATGCACATGCATAGTTACCGGGTCAGTTTTGTCGGGGCGAGTGATAACGTGACGATCATGCCGGACAAGGCATTGGCGTCTTACAACAACTATTTCATTGGGGATAAGAAGAACTGGGCGACCGGCTGCAAGCTGTATCAGGGGATCGTTTACCAGGACATGTACAAGGGGGTTGATGTCCACTACTATACGAACGAGGGTATGGTGAAATATGATATAGTTGTGCACCCGGGGGCTGATCCCGGTCAGGTCATCCTGCAATATGACGGGCCGACGAAGCTGAGTGTTCGGAAGAACCGGATCTATGTCCAGACGACGGTTGGGACGGTGCAGGAACTGGAGCCGCATTCTTACCAGGTGGACGAGACGGGCAGGTCGGAGGTATCGTGTAAATATACGCTGCTGCCGGGCAACCGGATCCGGTTCTCGGTCGGCAATTATTCGCCTGGTGCGACGCTGGTGATCGATCCGACGGAAGTCTTCTGTTCCTTCGACGGCAGCAAATCGGACAACTGGGGCTATACGGCGACCTATGATGGCGCCGGAAATTTATACCTGGGGGGGATCGTGCTGGATGAGACGGACATCGGGGGATCGAATGGGAACGGCTACCTGGCGAGTCCGGGGGCGTTTCAGACGACTTTCCAGGGTGGGGACGCCAGTGAGGGCGGACCGGCCGGGGGATATCAAACCGATGTCGGGATCATGAAATTAAGCGCCAACGGGGCGAACCGCATCTTTGCCACCTATTTGGGCGGCAGCGGGGATGAGCAGCCGCACAGTATGATCGTCGATGGGAGCGGTAACCTGATCGTTACGGGGCGGACGAGTTCTTCCAATTTTCCGTTGGCGGGTGTGGCAGGGCCTTTTGGTGCGGGTGGCGGATTTGATCTGTTTGTTACGAAATTCAATGCTACCGGGACTGGATTGCTCGGCAGCCAACGGATCGGCGGCACGGGGGATGACGGGGTCAACTATGCGCCCAAGTATGTGACAGAGGGTGCGCATGATCTTCGGTTAAATTATGGAGATGACGGCCGGAGCGAGATCATCCTGGATGCGGCCGGCAACGTGTATCTGGCCGCGTGTACGATGTCGACGAATTTCCCGGTGACGGGGGGTGCATTCCAGCCCAATCCCGGCGGCGGCGGTCAGGACGGAGTGTTGCTCAAGCTTAGTGCCGACCTGACTACAGTTATGTTCAGTTCCTATCTGGGCGGGGAGAATCTCGATGTCGCGACGGTGCTGGCGCTGAGCCCTACGGACAATTCCATCTGGGTAGCCGGGGGCACGCTGAGCACTGGTTTCCCGGGTACGCACAATGCGCCCGTTGTACAGTCGGCCAATGCGGGGGGCATAGACGGATGGATCGCGCAGGTCAGCAATGACGGCAGCACGCTGATAAAGTCTTCCTATTATGGCAGCAGGCTGACGGATATGATCTATGGGATCGACTTTGACAAGCAAGGCTTTCCGTATGTGATGGGGACGACGAGCGGGCTGATCCCGGTGGTCAACTCGCCGTTCAATGGCGGCGGCAACCAGGCTTCGGGGAAGCAATTTATTACCAAATTCAAGCCTGATCTGTCAGGAATTGTGTATTCGGTCAATTTTGGGCCCGGGAATACACCTTATCCGAACATTTCGCCGACGGCGTTCCTGGTGGACCGGTGCGATAACGTCTATGTGGCGGGGTGGGGTGGAGGTCCGAATATCTATGAGCGGTATACGGGCAGCGATGGGAACACCGGGGTTGGGACTGACGGGTTGACGGCGACGGCCAATGCGCTCCGGAAGACCACGGACAACAGTGACTTTTATTTTTTTGTGCTGCAGAAGAATGCGGCCAGCCAACTTTACGGAAGCTTCTTCGGCCAGGTTAACGGGAATTACGGGGATCATGTGGATGGGGGTACCAGCCGATTCGATGCTCAGGGGGTGATTTATGAGGCGATCTGCGCGAATTGTTATGGGGGGGCGTTGTTCCCCACCACGCTGGGTGTATTTTCACCCGGCAACGGTACGGATGTCCGCGGGCAGACGACGGGCTGTAATGAGGCCGGGGTAAAGATTGCCTTTAATTTCGCGGGGGTGGCGGCGGGTTTGAAAACGATTACACATGGTCGTGGGGACAGTGTGGGTTGTGTGCCGTTGTCGGCGACCTTTGAGGACACGATCCGCAATGCCAAGAGCTATATCTGGAATTTCGGCGATGGTACCGGGAATTTCCCGACCACGAATTACGAGATGTCTCATACTTATCCAAATGTGGGCACTTACACGGTTATGCTGATCGCGATCGATCCCAACAGCTGCAATGGGGCGGATACGGCGTATCATGAGATCCTTGTCAAGAACAATCCAGCCGCCCTGGATTTCAATTTTGCCAAAATTCCGCCCTGTACTTCGCTCAGCTTTGTCTTTACAAACCTGTCTACGGCGCCACCGGGGGTGCCGTTCGGGAACTCGTCGTTCTCCTGGAGTTTCGGGGATGGGACCGCACCGATTACAGATGGCCCTTCACAGATCACGCATAGTTTTCAGTCCCCGGGATCATATAATGTGACGTTGTCGCTGATCGATACCAATTATTGCAACTATCCGTTGGATACGACGAAGCAGGTGAATGTAGCCCAAAACGTCAAGGCGGCCTTTGTCACTCCCGCGGTCGGCTGTGCGCCCGATTCGGCGATCTTCGACAATACGACGATCGGCGGGGAAACGTATTACTGGACATTCGGGGACGGGAGCGGGATCGACTCGACCTACTTTAGCGATACACCGGTTGTGCATTTCTATCCAAACCCGGGAACGTATACGATCGAGCTGGTGGCAACGAATCCGAATACGTGTAATAAGATCGATTCGACGAGCGAGACGATTACGTTGTATACGAAGCCGACGGCCGACTTTTCTTATCAGCCGATTCCATCCCAGTTCAATACGCCTACGACGTTTGTGCCGACTTCCTCTCCTGCGGTCCGATATGTATGGCTGTTCGGGGATGGTACTTCGGAAACAAAGGCAGAGCCGGATACGGTCGTCCATCAGTATATCAGCACGGATACTTTCCAGGTCTGCCTGCTGGTTACGAATGCGGAAGGGTGCACAGATACGGTTTGTCATCCGGTGCCGGCGCTCATCAATCCGCTGCTGGATGTGCCGAATGCGTTTACGCCGGGGCGGTTCGGGACGAATGCGATTGTCAAGGTAGTTGGGTACGGCATTGTGCATATGACCTGGCGGATATACAACAGGTGGGGCCAGGTGGTTTTCCAGAGTGACGATCCCAATATCGGCTGGGATGGGTATTACCGGGGAGTGATGCAGCCGATGGATGTATATGCTTATACGCTGGAGGCGGATTTCTCCAATGGGACGCATGCGACCAAGAAGGGGGATATCACGCTGATCCGTTAATTATACTATGTCAAAGAGGTACCATATCGTCGTCTTATTGATGTTGCTCTGTCTGCGGGGGTTTGCCCAGCCGGGCTCCTCCAATATTGAATTCGTTGAGAACCGGGGCCAGTGGGACCCGCGGGTCAGATATATGGGACAGATCGGAATCGGGAGCCTTTTCCTTGAGGGGGGAGGGTTTACGACTTTATTGTATCATCCGGATGACCTGGCGCGGTTGGAGGGGCGGCATGGGATAGGTGGTTCGTCCACGACGGCTCCGGCAGGCAAAGCGAGCGATATCCTGCGGTCCCATGCGTACCGGGTGCGGTTCCTGGGGGCTAATGAGCAGGCGGAGATCACGCCGGACAAGCCGTTGCCGGGGTACAACAATTATTTTATCGGAAATGATCCGAAGAAATGGGCATCGCGCTGCAGAGTTTATCAGGGAGTCACCTATCGCGATCTTTATCCGGGGATAGACATCCGCTATTACACGAATAACGGGCAGCTCAAATACGATCTGATCATCCATCCGGGCGCGGATGTCAGCAGGGTCCGGATGCGATATGACGGTATCAGCCGGCTCAGCCGGAAGAAGGAGCAGCTGATCGCATCGACGTCGGTGGGGGATGTCACGCAATTAGAACCCTACAGCTATACGTTTGACCCGCAGCGGGGCCGGACGGATATTCGCTGCCGTTATATTGTAGGGGACAGTAATACAGTAAGCTTCGACGTGCAGGATCATGACCCGAACGCTACGTTGATCATCGATCCGACAATCGTCTTCTGTTCGTTCACGGGGAGTAAGATCAGCAATTGGGGGTTCACGGCTACGCCTGGGCCGGACGGGAGCTTCTATGCCGGCGGCATTGTATTCGGGAACGCCTATCCCTACACTACCGGACAGGTGCAGCCGGTATACGGTGGGGACCCGTTTGACGTCGGGATCATGAAGTTTAGTCCAAACGGCGCGAACAAGGTATTTGCGACATTTCTGGGGGGGAGCAATTCCGAGACGCCGGCCAGTATGATCTCCGATCCGCAGGGGAATCTGGTCGTGCTCGGGCGGACGTATTCGGTCAATTTTCCATTCAAGACGACGGCGGGCACCGGCGGCGGGGCGGATATATTCGTGGCCAAGATCTCGTCGGACGGGACGAAGCTGATCGGTTGTCTGCGGGTTGGCGGCGTGGAGGATGACGGGGTCAATGTCGAAGATCAGCTTAAGGATCACAATGAGAAAGCAAACAGTCTGATCCGGAATTATGGGGATGATTCCCGGAGTGAGGTCATTCTGGATGGGAACAACAATATCCTGGTGGCGTCGAATACGCAATCCAGCAATTTCCCGGTGGTCGGGCCGGTCTTTCAGCCCAATTTCGGCGGCGGGCTGCAGGATGCGGTAGTGTTCAAGATCGATCCGAATTGCACGAACCTGATCTGGAGCAGTTTCTTTGGCGGTTCGGGGCCGGATGGCGCGTTTGTACTAAAGGAGAGTCCGATGACGGGGGATATTTTTATTGCCGGGGCTACGGCGAGCACCGATCTGCCCGGGAACAAGGCAGGCGTGATCCAGCCTGCGTTCGCGGGCGGAACTTGTGATGGCTTCATCGCGCAGATATCGGCTGACGGGACGACGTTGAGGCGATCGACCTATCTGGGGACGCCGGATGCGGAGGCGATATATGGGATCCAGTTCGACAGGCAGGGATTTCCGTATGTGATGGGGACGACGAATTCGACGTGGCCGGTGATCAATGCAGCTTATTCGAATCCGGGGGCCAGGCAGTTTGTAAGCAAGCTGCAGCCGGATTTGTCGGCATATGTGTATTCCACAACTTTTGGGACATCTTCGGCCGGAGGCCATGGGCTGCCGAACATATCGCCGGTTGCATTCCTGGTCGACCGGTGTCAGAACGTCTATGTCAGCGGGTGGGGCGGCTGGATCATCGGTGGGGAGACCGATCCATATGGGTTACAGGGTACATCGGGGATGCCGGTAACGCCTGATGCGATCAAGCCGGTCAGTGACAACCGGGACTTCTATTTTATCGTACTGCAGAAGAATTCGTCCGCCCTGCTGTATGGCACATTCTTCGGTCAGAACGACAACGATCACAGCATCAGCGAGCATGTGGACGGCGGGACGAGCCGGTATGATCAGAATGGAATAATCTATCAGGGCATCTGTGCGAATTGCAATGGCGGGGCGAGCAGTCCGTTCCCGACGACGGTGGGGGTATGGGCGCCGCTAAATGGCGCCGGGACGAATGGCTGTAACGAGGCGGCGGTAAAGATCGCCTTCAATTTTGCGGGGGTAGCCGCGGGATTACGTGTTACCGCGAATGGGCGGTTGTGGGATACGTCCGGATGTGTGCCTTTGGTGGCGGACCTCCAGGATACGATCCGCAATGCCAAATCGTACATCTGGAATTTCGGGGACGGCGGTCCGGATACGGCTACGACGGCATATGCCGTGCAGCACACCTACAACTCCCCGGGGGTATACAAGATTATGCTGGTGGCGATCGATCCCAACAGCTGCAATGTTACGGACACGACATACCGGTATGTTATTGCGCGGACGAATAAGGCGCCGACGGATTTTGCCGCTGTAAAGGATCCAAACCTGCCTTGTGATTCGCTGACGTATGATTTCACCAATCTATCGACGGCGCCGCCCGGCATGCCGTTCAAACCAACGTCCTTTGTCTGGGATTTCGGGGATAATTCACCGGAACTGACGGATGGGCCGGGACCGGTCCAGCACGCATATCGGAATCCGGGGACATATATCGTAAACTTGTATATGGTGGATACGTCGTATTGTAACTATCCGGATACGGCCAGCAAGACCCTGCGGGTGTCTCCGATTGCGAAGGCGCAGTTCCTGACCCCGTCGACGGGCTGTGCGCCTTATCAGGCGATATTCAACAATACATCACTGGGCGGCGAGCAGTTCACGTGGAATTTCGGTGATCCTTCGTCGGGGCAGGATACCAGTACCAGTGCCAACCCGACCCATGTCTATCAAAATCCCGGAACATATACGGTCAGTCTGGCCGAGGTCGATACGACCACCTGCAATCAGCGGGATTCGACCCAGGAGACGATTGTCGTGAGCGGCGCTCCGACGGCTGGCTTCTCGTATACTCCCGAAACTCCGATAGCCAATACACCGCTGATCTTTGCGAACAGCTCGATAGGAGCAAGCACATACAAGTGGCTTTTCGGGGATGGAGATTCGTCGGTCCAAACGACGTCGGACACGGTAGCACACCTTTATAATCAGACAGATACATTCAATGTGTGCTTGTTGGCGACCAATACGGCGGGTTGTACCGATACGGTTTGCCACCCGGTGGCTGCGTTGATCAATCCGTTACTGGACGTGCCGAATGCGTTTACACCGGGGCGGTTCGGGACCAATTCGGTAATCAAAGTAATGGGCTTTGGGATTACGCATATGGATTTTAGAATATACAACCGGTGGGGGAAGATGATCTTCGAGTCGACGGACCCGAATGTGGGTTGGGACGGGTATTATGAGGGGAAAATCCAGCCGATGGATGTATATGCCTATACGGTGGAGGCGGATTTTTCAAATGGGAAGCACGTAACTAAGAAAGGAGATATAACTTTGATACGGTGAGCAGGGCGGGGGCGGGGCCCGGGTTCGTTAACGGGTGGTAAACACACAACCAAAACCAGTTAATCGACGTTACTAAAAAAAATGGGGGGATTGAGACACATATTAATGGTGGTAGTGGTCGCAGGCTGCTGTATCATCGGGAGCGCAGGGAAGGTCGCTGGGCAGGATCTTCACTTCTCCCAGTGGTTCAATTCTCCATTGATGACCAACCCTGCCAATACGGGATTTATCCCGGATGCCGACTACCGGCTAGGCGCCAATTACCGGAATCAATGGTCCACGGTGATGTCGGTTCCCTATCAAACGATGAGTATCTGGGGCGATGCGCAGGCGTTCCGCAACCGGATCGAGAATGGCTGGATGGGTTTAGGGGGCGCGATCCTAAAGGATGATGCGGGGGCGAGCACGCTGACGTCGACGGAGGTATATGGGTCGGTGGCGTACCATCAGATGGTTGGATATTCGAGCCTGATCTCGCTAGGGTTCAATGCCGGTTATATCAACAAGCGGATCAACACGGCGGGTTTGAAATTCCCGGATCAGTTCGACGGGAAGTTCTTTGACAATTCGTTGCCGACGAGTGTGGTGATCGATCAGCCGAACGTGAACTTCTTCGATATGCAGATCGGGATGAATTATGCTTATTTTCCGACGAACACTTTATACCTGAACGGGGGCTTTTCGATCCAGCATATCAACCGGGCGCGTGAGTCCTTTTTCACGACGGACCCGGCGGGCTTTGACAGCAGGATACCGGCGCGGTATATCGCGTTTGTAAATGCCAGTATAAAAGTAAACGACTATGTCATTATCAATCCGGGCGGGTACTATACGGTAGATGCGGGTGCGCAGGAGCTGTCGCTGGGGTTGAATGCGCAGTATGATCTGCAGGATAACGGCGATC
>Ga0210383_10000101_pt1 | contig 93167 bp, 68 predicted proteins | sample IncBWC14OmetaG_FD_160072 | JGI IMG/M metagenome (GOLD analysis project Ga0210383, IMG submission 160072) | Forest soil microbial communities from Barre Woods Harvard Forest LTER site, Petersham, Massachusetts, United States - Inc-BW-C-14-O ...
AGAACCCAGTGAGGATACAATCATATTCCGCCCGCGCTTCCCCCCCCGCGTCCACCTCCCCATCCCCATCCCCCACCCAATCCTGCACCCCCGAATTCACCAGTTCTACCTCATTAAGCCCCCAATGCCTCTTCTTCGTCAACTCCATCATCCGCGCGCTGCTTTCTATATAGGTGATCCACAAACCCGCGGGAAAAATCGCCGCAATTTTTTCCAAAATCCACCCCGTACCCCCGCCTAAGATCAACAACCTGTCACCCGGTCGGATATAACCAAGAAGCTCCACCTGGGCATTGATCTCCGATTGCCCGTAGAACAAGTGGTGTATCCGATCATAATAGTTAGCGATCTTGTCGTAGTTATTTCCCACATCCGAAAATACTACCCTTTTCCGTAACTTCAATTCATGCTAAATCCAGGCCGTCGCCTCCTCGTGCTCACCCTTTCCCAGCTCCTCCTTTGCTGGTATGAAACCTATCTGATCTCGAAGATCTCCACGATCGGCAAGATCGGGATCGCCACCACCTATCATCAATACCATTGGCTCCGCATCTTTTGGCTGACCTATACCGTCCTGACCCTCTTCCAGCTCGCCGTGATCGCCGTCCTGTACATCCTTGGGAAACGCTCCACGAAGAAGATAACCAACCTCGTTAGTACCATCCTCCTCGTCGCCGGCGGACTTGGTCTCGTCCTCACCTTCCAGGATTTCATGCACACCTATAGTCATCGCCTGCTGAAAGAACGGTTCCACCTCGGATTTTATATTTTTTGGATTAGCTGGATTGGCACCTGTGCGTACTTCCTCTTTTCCAACCGTACCAAACCCTTCCCCCTCGACCCTAACGCGCCCCCTGTCAATCAGCCTCATCCAACGCCGCAACCTGCGCCCTATACGCTGCCGGCAGAACAACCGCCTTCACTACCCGATCCATCCGAATAAACCGGGCGAAGGTATATCCAACCACTACCAACCGCATCCACCATCCTCCCCGCAGCGACAACAACCGCTTGACCCGCTCCGGTGCCAGCAACGCCTGCCCCCCCAGCAGGATCCGATACCGCATGGAACCCAGACTCTTCTTATACCGCGTATACAGATCCTTCGTGAATTCGCTGTATGCCAGATCCCGCTCCAGATGATCCTCCCGCATTCGCACCCACGCATAGTAACTCTCCGGCAACTCCTTTAACCGCATCCGATGCCCAACCCGCCGGAAAACATCGAAGATCTCCGCCCTCTCCTCCAACGTCAAGCGCCGCTCCAGCAGCTCGAAGGCCCGGATCGTATAGTCGATAAGCATGAATAGGACATCCCGGTACGCACTGTCCGGGATCTTCATCCCCCTGCTCTTTTCCACCCCCCCATGGATCGCCGTGATCTGATCGATCGCCCCAAGCGCCCTGTCCACCGGCGAGAAAATAATGTCCCGCGCATACCGCACCGTCGAAAACAATCGCCCGATCGGATCAGCCGGCAGCCGCCCCGTATAGTATAGCCAATCAACCGACTTGTTCAACGCAAACTCCGCCGCCGAACCCGCAAAAACAAGCAGCACCGTGTCACTGCTCCTCCATATCTTCCGCACGATCGACCCCCTGGAAACAAACTCCTTCACAAATTTTGTGTCCATGTGCAAAGTACTTTGAAATGCAAAGTTACATGGAATAAACAAAAAATCGGTAAATTTATTCCGCCATGTTTCACTATCCTTTTTTCAGCGTCTTCCACGGGTTCCTCGGCCTCGGCGCCGGCACCGTCTGCCTTGCCCTCTATTTCCTCCCCACCATCGTCGCCGCCCTTCGCAGTCACCCGAGCGCCGGCGCTATCTTCGCCGTCAACCTCCTCCTGGGTTGGACCTTCATCGCCTGGATCATCTGCCTCGTCTGGGCCGCTTCCGACACCAGCCGCTATAAAGGCCCCTACCCGCCCTACAACCCCTCCTCCGACTCCCAGGACCGAATTATCAATCAATTGCGCCAACTCCAACAACTCCGAGACGAAGGCGCCCTCACCGAAGAAGAATTTAATCGCCAAAAGGCCTCCATCCTCCGCTAAACAATCCCCCGCCCCATCACCTTCAACCCATAGGCATGCTCACAGGGTTTCCGGGTAGGCAAATTCACCGCCAATCCATCAATACTCTGGGTAAATTCGACCTTTCCAAATCCCAACAGCTCCACAGCTTCGACATTCCCCGCAGCCGACCCGAGCGACTTGATCTTCACCGCGCCGCCATCCGTCCACCCCATAAAGAAGGCATACACCATCCCACCCTTCGTCATAAACCGAACATCCGAAGCAGTCAGATCTTTCCGCTTACTTTCATTGAACGACTGCCCACCCTCCGAAGCCGCACCCCCCGAACCCCCCGCAGCCACCGCCGCTGATTCCCCAAACCGCCTCCACGGCCTCGTCCCATAAATCCCCTCACTGTTTACCGCCATCCATTTCGTGATCCCATCCAGCACCGCCAGTTCATCATCATCCGGCATCCCGCTAGCCGGCAAAGGAATATTCAGCATCAGGTTCCCATTCTTACTCACGATATCAACCAGCATGTCCACCACCATCTTGGGCGTTTTGTAGTGTCCCCTCATGTCTCTGCTATAATGCCAGTCGCCGATACAGGTATCCGTCTGCCACGGCAGCGGCCAGATATCATCCACCACCCCCCGCTCCACATCCAGGACGCAGATCGCCTTCCCCTTCGCCGAGTCCAGCGCCCGCTTACTGGTATATACTGCCTGCGTCTTACCGCCATGCATAACCGCATTTTGATTGTAGAAATGCGCCAGCAGATTCAGCCCGTAATCCTCAAAAGGCAATTGCCCGTCACAATAGAGCAGGTCCGGCTGATACTGATCCACCAGGTCCTTGATCCGGTCAAACCAATGCCGTTTCCAGACCTCCGGAATCGTATTCTCATTCCAGTCCAGGTCATTGTCACTACTCAACACTTCCTCACACCGCCCATAATACTCGAAATTCTTCGGATCGGCGCCATCATACGGCACCCCCGCAAAAGCCCCGGACCTATCCCTCCCTTTGCTGCTGGAAAACCATTTATACGAGATCCACAGATGATCGCTGATCGCAAACTTCAATCCATGCTTTTGCGCGGCCTGCCTCCACATCCCGACAATGTCTTTTTTGGGCCCCATATTCACCGCATTCCACCGGTTATGCTTCGAATTCCACAGATCGAAATTGTCGTGATGCACCCCCATGGTCATGAAATAATTCGCCCCCGCCTTTTTATACAGGCCCATCAGGTGATCCGGATCGAACTGCGCTGCCTTCCACGCCGGGATCGTATCCTTGAACCCAAACTTCGACGGATGTGCGTATGTTTTCAAATGATAGGCATATTGGGGACTCCCCTCGATATACATGTTCCGCGCGTACCAGTCGCCCGCCTCAACCGCCGACTGCGGACCCCAATGCGCCCAGATCCCAAACTTCGCATCCCTGAACCATTCCGGGATCTCATATGACCGCAGCGACACCCGCGTCCCCTCAAATGGACCCTCTTTAACCCCAAATGGACCCTCTTTAACCCCGAAATTTGGCCCAACATCAAATAAATTTCTCCCATGTAACACCACCCCGGCCCCCAACAATCCGTTTCTTATTAAGTTTCTTCTTGATATTGACATAGCCGAATGTACTAATTTTATAGCCACAAAACCGCCGTGTTGCCACGCATACTGCTTTGCTTGCTCTTTTGCTTATGCCTGTTCTCCATGAAAATGAAGGGCCAGGATACCTGTCACCAGGTGCCGCTAAGACCCATCTTCATCCTCAATAACCCAAGCCTTCTCGCCGCCCCACCTTGTACCTCCGGCTTCTCCGGTATCCCCTTCTGGTACCCCCCCTCCACCGAGATGCTCACCGGCTTCCTCCAGCCCTGCACGAACTATCTGATCACCGATGCCACTTATGTTTCGGGCGCAGCACAGACCCCACAGGTTGCTATATTCCCGATCGTCCCCCAGCCCGTTCCCGACGGGGCCGGTGTCCTCGCCGTCAGCGATTTTGGTTACTCCGCCGGCAGCGTGTATGTCAATCCTGACTATAAATCTTTTGCAACCACCTGCCTCACGCAAACCCTCCGTCAGGATTCACTTTATCGCCTCGATTTCTACGCGGGCTTCGGCCAGGCCGGCAACCAGTCTGTCCAACTGAGCAACAGCCTGCTTGGCCCGGAATATTCCACCACACCCGAGACCTTCGGCCTCTTTGGCAGGACCGACTGTTCCACCCTCGGCAATCCCATCCCGTTTTATAGCTGCATCAGCCGCGCCGGCTGGATCCCGCTCGGTGCAGTTACCGTCAAAGGCAACCCCGGCACCTGGAACAAGGCATCTATCCTTTTCATCCCGCCCGTCGACATCAACGCCATCGCCATCGGCCCCAGCTGCGACACCAATTTCTCCGTCCTGAACTTCATCGGCACCTACAACGGAGTGTCGTACGATATTAACCGGTATTCCTATTTCATCGACAGCCTCCAGTTCTATGGCGCCTACGCTCCACCCCCCATCGTCAACCTCGTCTCCGGCGATTCCTGTACTTCAACCGTCATTCTTGAAATGCAGCCCGCATCCTACTACGCGACATCCTCCTTCCAATGGTATCGCAACGACACCCTTCTGACCAACCAGCAGGATAGCATGATCACCATCCCGCGAAGAAGCCCGGGGACCGATACATTTCGCTGCCAGGTGCTCAACGATACTCTCTGCCTGGTCTCCAATGCCTTCCTGGTTAACTGGTCGCCCCTCCCGGCCAACGCAAGCCTCGGGAGCGCGGACACCGCCGTTTGTCAGCCGGATTCCCTCATCCTCAACGTCTTTATTGACAGCTCGTTTAGTTATGTTTGGCAGGATGGCTCCAATCACCCCTGGTTTGACGTCACCCATGACGGGACCTACTCCGTCACCATTTCCAATTCCTGCGGCTCCGCTCAGGCCCAGAAGACCGTCCGGTTCGTCCAATGCGACTACGACGTCCACGTCCCCAATGCCTTCACCCCGAACGAAGATGGCCGCAACGACCGGTTCCGCGCCCACTTCTTCTTACCGCCCACCCGCTTTTCTATCCAGATCTTCAACCGGGGCGGAATGGAAGTCTACGCGGCTAAGGACCCTGAGGAAGGTTGGGACGGCACCTTTGATAATACCCGCCAGCCCGCCGGGGGATATATCTGGTATATTCGGTTTACCGACAGCCTCGGAAAAGCCCACGCGCTCACCGGTACCCTCGTCCTAATCCGGTAATGCAACATTTCCGTGTTTCGCCCGTCTTTCGTCCAACACCATAACTATGCTCCGCAACTACGTCAAAACCGCCCTCCGCAGCCTTCGCGCCAGCAAAACACACAGCCTCATCAACATCATCGGTCTTTCCATCGGTATGACCGTCGCCGTCCTCATCGGCCTCTGGATCTGGGACGAAGTCTCGTTCGACAAGAGTAACCCGTATAACGACAGGATTGCCCAGGTCATGGGCAACGCGACAATGAACGGCAGCGTCAATTCCTTCCCCACGGATCCGGTTCCCCTGGCAGACGTGCTGCGACAAAACTATGGCAGCAACTTCAAATACGTCGTTAGGTCCTCCTGGAACGAGCTCCACATCCTCTCCATCCCCGGTAAATCGGTGTCCGCCGCCGGTACTTTCTTCGAACCCCAGGCCCCGGACCTGCTGGACCTCGACATGCGTAGCGGCTCCCGCGACGCCCTCAAAGACCCCGACGCCGTCCTGCTGTCTTCTTCCCTGGCCACAACTTTCTTCGGAATGACAAACCCTGTCGGCCAGCTCATCAAGATGGACGGAAATACTGCCATGAAAGTGGCCGGCGTTTACGCCGACCTCCCCGCAAACTCCAGCTTTGCCGACGTCAGCTATATCATGCCCTGGGAGCTCGAACTAGCTTTAAATCCCTGGATCCGGCAAATGCATAACCCCTGGGGCAATTACAGTTTCCGCCTCTACGTGCGGATCGCCGACAATGCCAGCATGGATCAGGTGTCGGCAAAGATCAAATCCACGGTCCTGGATCACGTAAACCCTGGCGAAAGAAGATTCAAGAATGAGGTGTTTCTGCATCCCATGAACAAATGGCACCTGTTCAGCGACTTTAAAAACGGCGTAAATACCGGTGGGCGCATCCAGTTTGTCTGGTTATTTGGCATCATCGGGCTTTTCGTTCTCCTGCTGGCCTGTATCAATTTTATGAACCTCAGTACCGCCCGCAGCGACCGCCGCGCAAAGGAAGTCGGCATCCGCAAAGCCATCGGCTCGCTTCGCAGCCAGCTCATCGGTCAGTTCTATAGCGAATCGCTGGTCGTTGCATTCTTCTCCTTTCTCCTCAGCATCGGCCTTGTTCAACTCTGCCTGCCCTTCTTCAACCATATCGCGGATAAAAAAATGTCCATCCCCTGGGCAAATCCCTTCTTCTGGCTGAGCGGCATCGGCTTCAGCCTGCTAACGGGCATCATCGCGGGCAGCTACCCCGCCATCTATCTCTCATCCTTCAATCCCGTGAAAGTCCTCAAAGGAACTTTTAAAGCCGGCCGCTTCGCAACTGTCCCGCGTAAAGTTCTCGTCATCATCCAATTCGCCGTCTCCGTCGTCCTCGCCATCGGCACCGTCGTAGTGTACCGCCAGATCCAATTCGCAAAAGACCGGCCTATAGGTTACGACCGGGCCCAACTTATTAGCATTTATCGTCTGGCCCCCGGCATCCATGAACATTTCGACGTCGTCCGATCAACATTGATAAAAGAAGGCGCAATAATTCAATCGGCCGAATCAAACAGCCCTTTGACCGACAACTGGTCATCGAACGGCGGCATCGAGTGGAGAGGTAAGGACCCCAACCAGGCCGTAGACTTCCCCAATACTTCTGTCAGTTACGACTATGGAAAAACCGTAGGCTGGCAATTCGTGGCAGGCCGCGACTTCTCCCGCAATTTCGCCGGCGACTCATCTGCATTCATTATCAACGAAACCGCCGCAAAATTTATGGGACTGCTAAACCCCGTCGGCGAGATCATGCGGTGGGACAACCACCCCATGCCGATCATCGGCGTAATAAAAGACGTCATTGCCGAATCTCCTTATGAACCGGTAAGACCCACCCTCTATCACCTGAACCCCGGCACGAGCAGTTTTGCTTTCTTCAAACTCAACCCCGCTATCAGCACTCGCGATGCCCTGGCTAAAATACAGGCAGCTTATAAAGCCTATAGTCCTCTTCAACCTTTCGATTATAAATTTGCCGACGAAGAATACGGGAAAAAATTCGGGGACCAGCAACGCACTGGCCAGATCGCAACAGCTTTTGCTATTCTTGCCATCTTTATCAGCTGCCTCGGCCTATTTGCTATGGCTACTTTTATCGCCGAACAACGCATCAGGGAGATCGGGGTCCGCAAAGTGCTCGGCGCCACCGTATTCAACCTGTGGGGATTGCTAAGCAAGGAATTTGTTGCCCTGGTCACCATCGCCCTCCTCATCGCAACGCCCGTTGCCTGGTATTTCATGAGCAGCTGGCTGCGCAACTACCCCTACCACACGTCCCTTCCCTGGTGGATCTTTGCCTCCACCGGCGCCGGCGCGATCCTGATCACGCTCACTACCATCAGCTACCAAAGTATCAAAGCTGCCCTCACCAACCCCATCAAAAGCCTACGCACCGAATAAGTCACCACCTTACACCATCGCCATGCTCCACAACTATATCAAAACCGCCCTCCGCAGCCTTCGCGCCAACAAAGCAAATGGTTTCATCAACATCGCCGGCCTCGCCATCGGCATGGCCACCGCCCTCCTCGTCGGTCTGTGGATCAACGACGAAACCACCTTCGACCACTATGCACCCAGGCATGACCGCATCGCCGAAATCATGCTCCTCCAACGCCTCTCCAGCTCGGCTTTGGGCCACCACGCCACACCGCAGCATCCGGAAACCTATATCGGACCCACCGTCGCACCCATTACCGGCAATGTCCTTAGACACGGGTACGAAGACCTTTTCGAAAAAACCGCCCTCACCACCGGGATCAACGACCATTTGATTGGCGCCGGCGACAAAAAAATAATTCGCAAAGCCTGCTTTGCCCAATCCACCCTCCCTGAGATCTTTGGCTTCCGGATGATCGCCGGCACCACCGCGTCATTGGAAGACCCCACCACCCTCCTGCTTTCCGCTACCACCGCCAAAGCCCTGTTTGGCGCATCCAACCCCGTAGGCAAGACCGTACTGCTCGATACCCGCGAAGACCTTCGCGTCGGCGGCGTCTATCAGGATCTCCCCGATAACACCAGTTTTGCCGGAGCGGATTTCATCATTCCCTGGGATGACAAAAGCATCGGCTGGCTCGCGAAGGACATGCTTTGGAAGGACCATGGCTGCCGCGTTTTCGCCCTTCTTAACCCCCATACGACGTGTGCCCGGGCAACCCAACGCATAAAGAATCTGCCAACACCCTTTATGAGAAAATGGCACGAAGAGCTGCTGGCATATCCCAACGACCGCTTACATCTCCATGACCCTTCCCAGGCACAGAGCCGCGTAAACGATCTCTGGCTATTCGGCACCATTGCCGCGCTGGTACTTCTCCTCGCCTGTATCAATTTTATGAACCTCTCTACCGCCCGCAGCGAGAGACGCGCCAAAGAGGTCGCCATCCGGAAAACAATCGGATCGCTTCGCAGCCAGCTAATTGTGCAATTCCTCAGCGAATCTATGCTCACCGCATTGCTGGCCTTCGCACTCGCCATCCTTCTGGCGTGGCTCGCCCTGCCCGGGTTCAACCAACTCTCCGCAAAAGACATCCACTTTCCCTGGACCAGCCTCAACTTCTGGACCGGCGCCGCCGCATTCACCGCCTTTACCGGTCTGCTCGCGGGCAGCTATCCCGCCTTTTATCTTTCGGCCTTTAACCCGGTCAGACAGTTCACCCGCCGATCCGGGCTGCTCCGCAAAGTCCTCGTCGTCACCCAATTCACCGTCTCATTGTCACTTATTATAGCGACCATTGTCATCTTCCGCCAGATCGCATTTACAAAGGACCGGCCGACAGGTTACAACCGGGAAGGTCTTCTTACCGTCAACATCAACACAGATACCCTCCGCGACCACGCCGAAACCCTCTGCAACGAACTCCTCCGCACCGGCCTCATCAGCCAGGTTGCCCGCTCTTCATGGAGTACGGACGGCTTCTGGTCGAACGATTATTTAACGTGGAGTGATATGCCACCGGAAAAACAAGGCACCGTCTACCGCGATGTGAGGGTCTCGTCCGAATTTGGCCCTACCGTGGGCTGGACCATCGAACAGGGTCGGGATTTCTCCCGCAATTATGCCACCGACAGCAACAGCATGATCATCAATGAGACGACACTAAAAACCACCGGTTTCAAAAACCCCATCGGCCAGGAAGTGACATTCCGCGGTAGGCATTTTCACATCATCGGCGTCGCCGCCAACATGCTTACCAACTCGCCCTATGACAACATCGAACCCGGCGTATTCTTCCTGGACCGTGGACTCGACTTTTTTACCATCCGCCTCAAGCCCGGACAACCCATACATGCTGCCCTCGCCGTCATTCAGGCTGCCTTCAAACGCTACAACCCCGAGAGCCCCTTTCTCTGCAGCTTCAACGACGATGACTATGCGAAAAAATTTGCCGATGAAGCCCGACAGGGGAACATTTCCAGCGTCCTTACCTTCCTTGCGCTTTTTATCTCCTGTCTCGGACTGTTCAGCCTGGCCTCCTTTGTGGCGGAACAGCGGACAAAAGAACTGGGCATCCGCAAGGTGCTCGGCGCGGGGGTGATAGGGCTCTGGGCGTTGCTGTCCAAAGACTTTTTGCGGCTCGTCATCCTCTCTATGACCATCGCCATGCCCCTCATGGCCCTGCTGATGAAGAAGTGGTTGGAGAATTACACGTATCGTACCCCCCTGTCCTGGTGGATCTTCGCCTCCGCCGGCGCAGGTATCGGGCTGATCACCCTTTTTACCGTCAGCTTCCAGTCCCTCAAAGCCGCTCTCATCAATCCCATCAAAAGTCTCCGAAATGAATAACATCCTCCACACGGCCTGGCGCAATCTCCGCCGTAACCCTTTCTACTCCGCGATCAATATCGCCGGCCTCGCCACGGGTATGGCAATAACCCTCCTCATCGGCCTTTGGATCGCCGACGAATACTCCTTCGACCACTACAACCCCAATCACTCCCGCATCGTAGAGGTCATGACCCACCAGGAATTCTCCGGCGACGCCCTCCGCCACGCCATCAGCTCCGGCAACACCCGCAACGTTGGCACATCCATCTCCACGGCCCTCGGCCCTGCCATTCGGAAAGGTTATGACGACATCTTCGAAAAGACCGCCATGGTCACCCATTACCGGAGTCCTTCCCTGCTCAACGTCGGCGAAAGGGCCGTCTCCGTTTCCGGCGAATGGGCTCAGTATACCTTCCCCGAGATCTTCGGCTTCCACATGCTCGCCGGAACCACAACCGCCCTGAAGGACCCCTCCAACGTCCTCATCTCGCAGCGTACCGCCATCGCCCTTTTCGGCCATAACAACCCCATTGGCAAAACGATCCGCAGAGACGCCAAGTCCAGTTTTGTTGTCGGCGGCGTCTATGATGACCTGCCGCTGAATAGCTCCTTTTATGGGACGGGCCTGCTCCTGTCCTGGGATATGCGGGAAATGGCGTGGCTCAACAAAAACACCAACTGGGGGGACCACAGCGCGGAGATGTATGCCCTGCTGGCCGGCAAGACGACCTCCGGGCAGGCAACGGCGCGGATAAAGTTCCTCCCAACTCCATACATCAATTACCCCGGGGTAAAAGAATACCTGATGACCTACCCGCTTGACCGATTGCACCTCCACGGCGACTTTAACTTCGGCGTCGCGGAGGGCGGCCGCATTCGGTTCGTCTGGTTCTTTGAGATCATCGGTGCCTTCGTCTTGCTCCTCGCCTGTATCAATTTTATGAACCTGTCCACCGCCCGCAGCGAACGTCGCGCAAAGGAAGTTGGAATCCGCAAGACCATCGGCTCGCTCCGCAGCCAGCTGATCGCTCAGTTCCTGGGCGAATCCGTCCTGCTGGCGTTTTTTTCCCTCCTGCTCGCCATGGTTCTCGCCTATGTCAGCCTGCCCTTTTTCAATTCCCTTTCCGCCAAAGAAATGGTTCTTCCCCTCGCCAGCCCTCTGTTCTGGCTCTATACCCTCGCCTTCACCCTATTCACCGGCATCCTCGCCGGCAGCTACCCCGCGTTCTATCTTTCGTCCTTCAGACCGGTAAAAGTACTTAAGGGCATTTTCCGCGCCGGCCGCGCCGCCACCATACCACGCCAGGTTCTGGTAACCCTGCAGTTCACCATCTCCTTGTCACTCATCATCGGGACAATCGTCGTCTTCCGTCAGATCGTTTACGCAAAAGACCGCCCCGTCGGCTATACCCGCGAAGGTCTCGTCACCATCCCGCTAAACACCGACACCCTGCGGCAACACTATGATGCGTTGCGAAACGATTTACTGGCAAGCGGCCTGGTAAGCAATGTCGCCGAGTCTTCCCTCCCTACCACCGCATTCGTGAATGGCAATGGCATGCAATGGGAAGGACAGACGGAGGACCAAAAAAGCATTAACTACAACAATGTAAATATCACACCCGAATTCGGACCCACCGTGGGCTGGAAAGTGTTGAGGGGCCGCGATCTTTCCCGTGACTTTCCTACCGACAGCAGCGCCATGCTCATCAATGCTGCAGCAGCCAGAGCCATGGGTATCGCTGATCCTATCGGCCTACACGTGATGTTCGCACCATACGGTGTACCGCCGCGACCCTACCATATCGTCGGTATCGTAGGTGACATGCTCGCCAACTCTCCCTATGAAGCCATCGGCCCCGCCATCTTCCTCGGCGACGGCTGGATGGGCGAGATCACCCTCCGTATCCGCCCCGGCGGCCCCATGCATACCGCCATCGCCGCCCTCGAAAAGATCTTTAAAAAATTCAACCCCGCCAGCCCGTTTATTTATCATTTTACCGACGAAGAATATGCGCAAAAATTTGCGGCCGAGAACAGCATCGGCAACCTTGGCGCCGTCTTCGCCATTCTGGCCATCTTCATCTCCTGCCTCGGTCTTTTTGGTCTCGCCTCGTTCGTGGCCGAACAACGCACAAGAGAGGTCGGTATCCGCAAGGTCCTCGGCGCAGGCGTGATCAACCTCTGGGCGCTTCTTTCAAAAGATTTCCTCAGGCTCGTCCTCCTTTCTATGCTGATCTCGATACCCCTCGTTTACCTGGGCATGCACCGCTGGCTCCAAAGCTATCCCTATCGTGCTCCCCTGTCCTGGTGGATCTTCGCCTCCGCCGCCGCAGGCATCCTGCTGATCACCCTCCTTACCGTCAGCTTCCAATCTCTCAAAGCCGCCCTCTCCAACCCCATCCGAAGCCTGCGCACCGAATAAGCCACACGCGCGCCCCGCCTTCGGCGGGGCGCGCCACAATCCTACCTCACCAGCATCACCGTCCCGCTCTGCTGAATACGCCTGGTCGTGAGCAGATCCACATATTCTATTGTCCACACATACACTGCTGTGGGCTGCCGTATGCCATTGAAAGTACCGTCCCATCCTTGCCCGGCATTGTTCGTTGAAAAAACTAACCCCCCGCCCCGATCATAAACCGCGAGCCGGATCAACGCAATCCCAACCCCCGGGGGTACCCGAAAGACATCATTGCGTCCATCCCCATTCGGCGTAAACGCATTCGGTAACGCAAACGGCCGCACCACCGCAATGTGAGCCGTATCCCAGGCCAAACACCCCCCGACACCCGTAACCGTCAACCGATACGTCGTCGTCACCTCCGGCGTAGCCAATGGATCAGCCACACCCGGATTATTCAACCCCACAGAAGGCGTCCAAACATTACTCACCACCGGCCCCGTTACCACCGACACCAGCCCGACCGACTTCCCATACGCAATCACTGTATCCGCAGGCCGCACCACTACCGTCGGCGAAGGCTGCACCGTCATCCCGAGCGTGTTCGATGCCACCGGCGCACTGCAGCTCCCCGCCGCAGTCATCACACAGCGAACAGAATCCCCATCCTTCAGGGAATCCGTAACAAACAGCACACTGTCCATCCCCGCGTAAACTCCATTCACTTCCCACTGATACGAAGGACCGACGCCCCCATCCATCGGTGTTGCAACGAAGCTGACCGGCGCCCCACTGCACACCGTAGTAGCCAACGTAGTAATACTAACCGCCGGATTCGCCGTCCCCGGCGCCGCCACACATGGTTTTATTTCCCGCACGACATAGTTGAACACATCCGTCAGGTAAAGATTCCCGGCCGGATCACTGGCCAGCGCCGTAGGATAAGAGATCTCGGCCATCGTCGCAGGTCCCCCGTCACCACTGTATCCGAGCAAGTGATCACCGCCATAATCCGTGATGATCCCGGCCGGATCGATCTTGCGGATCTCCCAGTTCCCTTCATCATCGATATAGACATTCCCGTTACCATCTACTGCCAGCGCCCACGGAAAATCCAGCTTTGCATTGATCGCAGGGCCGCCATCACCATTGTATCCCGCCGACTGCTGCACCCCCGCGATCGTACTGATGATCCCCCCCGGATTGATCTTCCGGATCACATTGTTATTGGCATCGGGTATATAGATATTGCCCGCCTGATCCACCCCCACGCCGTACGGCTCATTCAGCTGCGCCTGCACCGCCGGCCCCCCATCACCGCTGTACCCGCTTGTTCCCTTCCCCGCAATCGTCTGGATGATCCCCGCTGTATTCACCATCCGGATCGTATTGTTGTCGCTGATATAGAGGTTTCCCAGCGCATCCGCGACAATCCCCCGGATGCTGTTGAACGTCGCCGTCGCAAACGGCCCGCCATCTCCGCCCGAGAAATGCTGCGCCGGATTCCCGGCTACCGTACTAATGACGCCTGCGGCCGTGACCTTCCGGATATAAATACCTTGCTGATCGGTGAAATACAAATTACCGTTCGGGTCCATCCCCAGCCAGGCCGGCTGATACAACAACGCCTGCGTCGCCTGCCCTCCGTCACCACTGTATCCTTGTAAGCCCGTCCCCGCATAAAGCGCAATAACCCCGGCCGCATTGATCTTCCAGATCACATTGTTCGATTGGTCTGCTGTATATACGTTCCCGGACTTATCCACCACAACCCCATACAATAACCCAAGCTCCGCCTTCGTCGCCGGCCCGCCTGCCCCGCTGAACCCCATGACATGATTCCCCGCAATAGTTACGATGATCTGGGCCCGCCCGCTCACGGCCAGCAAAACACCCGTTGCCCACAGCAGCAGTAATATGGCAAACCTTCCCCTCACTTGGCCAATTTATCAATATTTATCTTACATTCCCTGGAAACTAACGTTATGACCCATAAGCGCGTTGCCTCGTTCACCTTCCTATTTCTCCCATTCCCGCTCACCTTACTATTTCGCCCATTCCCGCTCACCTTCCTATTTCTCCCATTCCTGTTATCCTCCCATGCCCCTAACCAAACCCCCCATTCTAACTATGGCGATTTCGCCGCAGTTAACGCTACCCCCCCAAAACACATCCCTTCGACCCCCGCACGTGCAACCGCAAGACCCGCAGATACCACCTTCGCCGATCGCCTCGGCTTCCCAAAAGGCGCCCGCGTCCTCATCCTCCATGTCGACGACGCCGGCATGTCCCTCGAATCCAACGAAGGCGCCATCGCCGCCCTTACTAAAGGTACAGCTACTTCCGTCAGCGTCATGATGCCCTGCCCCTGGGTCCCCGCCTTCGTCAGCTGGCTGAAAACCCACCCCGACGTCGACGCCGGCCTCCACCTTACCCTCACTTCTGAATGGAATGATTATCGCTGGGGCCCCGTAGCCGGCCGCAGCGTCGTTCCCGGCCTCACCGACAGCACCGGAAACCTCTGGCCATCCGTCGCCGACGTCGCCCGGCACGCCACTCCCGACGAAATTGCCGCCGAAATCTCCGCCCAGCTCAATCGCGCCCGCGCTATGGGCTTCCGGCCGACCCATCTCGACACCCATATGGGCACCGTCTACGCCACACCCGAATTTTTGAAAAGATACCTGCAAATCGGCATCAGCAACCATATCCCCGTCATGCTGCCCGGCGGCGCTGATAAGCTGATCCAACAACAAACGGGATTCTCTGACGCCCGGGTGGCACAGATCCGCGCCCTCGGCACTATGCTCTGGAACGCCGGCCTCCCCGTACTCGATGACCTGCACAACTTCAGCTACGACTGGAAAGTCCCCGACAGCGTGGCACACGACGACGCAAAGCTTCAACACTGGCGTACAGCCCTCTACATCGACGCGCTAAAGCGCCTCCAACCCGGCGTCACCATGATGATCATGCATTGCTCGGACGCTGCCGAACATTTCGTCCACATCAGCGACAGCGGCCCCCTCCGCCGCGGCGACATGCTCGCCATGCTCGACCCGGCATTCGCGAAAGCCATCAAAGACCAGGGTATCATCCTCACGACCTGGCGCGAATTGATGCGCCGTCGGGCCCAAAACGTTCATTGACCAGGCACCCCCTCCGCACCATCGTCATCGTCACCGGCAGCCGCTCCTGAAAAGACATCAAACTTCCGCTGACCCGATAGTCCGCATGCCGCGTCAATACCCGCAATCCCCCATTCTCCACCTCCACCTGCCAGATATCTCCATACCGCACCGGCTCGAACCGCGCCCGGCTTTTGACAAACAACATATCCAGCGGCTGCGCCACAAACGCCGGATCCATCCACCGGTTCCATATCCGCACCAAATGCCCCGACCGGTATGGAGGCCGCAAATGCCCGTCCAACGCAAGCCCCAGATGCGCCGTGCATTTCTCGTTCCGCCCCGACAGGAATATTACCCGCTTCGGCGCGCCGATCAAGGTCGGACGTAGCCGCTGGTAATCATCCCATTGAACAATCCGGATAAACACCCATTCGACAGGTTGGGTCCGCAAGATCGGTTCCGCACTGGCCACGTCCGCCGCCACCCATAATTTCGGCGGCTCGGGCCTGTTCATTAATAATTCGGCAAGCTCCCGCGCTGCCATCTCATCAGCATCGATAAGCAGAATGCTGCAACTGTTCCAGGCCATAGTTAGTTTTTGTGGTTTCGCAATCAATGTAAGGGTACCAAACCACATGGCCTGAAGCAACCAAACCAAACTGAGGGTTTTAAATTTTTGAGGCGGTCTTTACTAGATAGTTCCCTTTAATTTCTTATCATTTGATTATACCACCATTCCAACGCGCCTCTGTCTGGCAGCACTCCCGTTGCAGGTGTCCGGTCCAATAGCATGATCTTTCCGCTCTCCCGCGTAAACGGCTCCCATCGCGGCAACCCCGCTCCATTCGGATCACCCGTCTTGGCAAAATTCACCCAATACGATGACATATCATTCGACAAGTTAAAATCCACAGGCTCAAAAGGCCGTTTTACAAACCTCAAATTATTATAGGCATACGGAACCTCCGCCGTATGGAACGCCCCCCAATCCTTCTCACCCGCAGCCGTCGGCGGCTTCCGCACAAACCGATATACAAACACCTTCTGCCCCTGCCCACTCGTCATCACCGCCCACGCATAGTTCTCCCGTCCGAATATCTCATCCCGCGACAGGTTCTTATCCGATACCTTCGCCACCGAATCATTGTCCGCCGGATAGTACCGAAGCACCGCCTCGGCATTCCGCCCATATTGGCTGGCCACATGTTTCGAAAAATCCGCCGCCTTCATCCCGGGTCCGAACACAAATCCCTCATCCTGATTCCACCCGGTCAGTAAAGCCACAACATTCTCTTTTTTCTCCTGAAAAATATCCGCAATCTGTTCCTGCAGCACATACCCATCGATTATTGGCCGCCACCCCCCCTGTCCCTTCTTCAGCAATTCCTCCGCCGGGATCGCCCGCAACGAATCCAACGACATGACACCTATCTCCTTCGCCATTTTTTGCCCCTCCTCCTCCGCATACCCCAAAGACGAATTCTCCCGGCTGAAATTCGCCCCGCTCTCTCCGATCGCCTTTACGAAAAGTCCCTTTGCCAGCGGTGACGCCACAAGACAATTCACGCTCATACTCCCCGCCGACTGGCCCGCGATCGTCACGTTGTTCGGGTCGCCGCCAAAAGCGGCAATATTGGCCTTGATCCACTTCAATGCCGCGATCTGGTCCATCAACGCATAATTACCCGACGCCCGATGACCCGACTCCCGGGAAAGCTCCGGAAGCGATAAGAATCCGAATATCCCTAACCGATAGTTGATGGTCACATAGACTATCCCTTTCCCCGCGACCGCCATTCCGTCGTAGATCGGTACATTTCCTCCGCCGCCCGTAAACGCGCCGCCATAGATATATACCAGCACCGCCCGCCGTTCCGTCGCCGCCGCCGCAGACGTCCAGACATTCAGATAAAGGCAATCCTCGCTGATCGACTTCTCAGGGATCAGATACTCCGCGGGCCACATCAGAAAAGGCGCCGGCTTATTCTGCATCGGGCTCGGCCCGAATTGCGTACAGTCCCGCACTCCACTCCAGGGCGCCGCCGGCTGCGGAGCCCGCCACCGCAAATCCCCCACCGGCGGCGCCGCAAACGGGATCCCCTTGAAAATATGGATCCCAGCGGCCTCGCTCCCCGTTATCCACCCACCCTCCACTTTAACTTTATCAAAACCCTGCCCCCAACTCGTACCCCAGGCCGCCAAAATGACCATTACGGCAAAAATTCTTTTCATATCGCAAACTTTCAACCAATATACCGATTTCTGCAAATTCTAGCCATTGACATTCACAATGCCATTCCGGATCGCATACATGACCAGTCCTACACGCGTCCTAAGGCTCAGCTTCCGGAACAGCTCGTCCCGATAACCATCGATCGTCCGGGCGCTCAGATACATCTTATCCGCAATCGCCTTATAAGTCAGTTCGGTACATGCCAGTTTAAGGAAGTCGATTTCCCGTTCGGTCAGCGATTGAAAAGACTTGTTGTTCCTTTCCGGTTCATCCATGACATTAACCGCATGAATAAGCTTTCCTGTAACCAATTCTGAATAATAATACCCCTTCCGGATCAGCGAATCCAAAGCTGTCCTGAACTCAGCTGGCTCAATATCCTTCAGGATATATCCCTTCGCTCCACACTTCAGCATCCGGATAATGATAGGCTCGGTGTCATACATCGACAGCGCCAGAACCTTGACCTCGGGATGATGCTGCTTCAGCCACAACGTCGTTTCGTAGCCATCCATCTCCGGCATGTTGATATCCATCAGCACGATCTCGGGGAGACATTGGGCATCGAGCCGGCCAATAAAGTCCTTCCCATTATCCGCTTCGAATAATACCTGGTAGTCATCCAGGCCCCCGATAAGCCCCGCCAGACCTCTCCGCAACAAGACATGATCATCGGCAAGCGCAACATTGATCTTTGGCATATTGGTTTAATTTATAACGGACCCGGGTAGCCTGACATCTACGACCGTGCCCTTTTGAATCGTGCTGGTTATGGAAAACTGCGCTCCGATCAGCGCCGCCCGGTTATGCATATTTTTGATCCCCAACCCCCGTTCACTATGCTTCCTTTCACTGAGCACCCCGAGGTCAAAACCCTGCCCGTTATCCGTTATCCGTAAGGAAAAAACATCCGGCTCATAATGGAGCTCCACCGTAATCAAATTTGCCTTGGCATGCTTGATGATATTGCTGATCACCTCCTGCAAGATCCGGAACAGGATTAACTCTTTCTGTTGACCAAGGGAATATCCGCAACCTTCCAAAATAAACTGCGTTTCGAAATAACCGGTCTTCCTGATCATTTCCAGTTCGTACTCGACGGAACGCGCCAAACCCATATCCGCCAGGTAATCCGTGTTGAGACTCTTGGAGAGGTCCCGCAGATCCTGGATCGCCTTGGCCACCAGTTTCCTCGAATCCTCGATCTTCTGCTGCAACGCGTCTGCTTTGCTCAGATCCGCCGTCGCAAGGTTCAGCTTGGCAAGACTCAACACTTGCCCAATATTATCATGGATTTCCTGCGAGATATTCTTAAGCGTTTGCTCCTGAATTTCCAATTGCGTCCGAAGCAGCTCCTGCTGGAAGTTCACCTGCATCGTCTTCTTCTCTTCGATATGCTTTTTCTTACGCTGATTGATATAGGCCACCAGGACCAGGATAAAAAACCCGGCCAGGAGAAAGACAATGATCGTGATCACTACCCCGGTGACGATCGCGTATTCCGATTCCTGCATATAAAGGCTATTATAAGGCTTCCATTGAGTATAATGTTCAATCCATAGTTGACATACCCATATATGTTGACGCCGGTATGTTGCCAATACGCATAAAGCGATTTAATAAAAATATAAAGTACCACACTTCCCAGAGAAGAGAACAACATCCCATTGGCAAGCCAGAAATACTCATACCGGAAGAGATTTCTTAACTGCTCTTCCCGGAGACAGGCCAGGAAAAAATAGCAACACGTCACCGCCATCATCACGTCCCCCAGAACATCCGTATATGAGTTGTAAGTCCAAATCCCTTGAAAAAATAACATATTGCCAACTCCAAAGAAAAGGAAACCCGCCAAAATCCATTGCAGGGGCTTAGCCGCCTTTGCCATCGGCTCCGCCCGCCGCAATATCAGGATCCAAACTAAATTGGTTGCCAGCATTAGCACATTGAATACCCATGCGTTATTCTTATTGTGTTTGTATGAGATCTCCCACCCCGCGGTCTCCGCCACAATCGTTAACATCAACAGAAGGATAAAGAGGCGCCAGACCCCAACCCGCCTGGGCAAAAGGCACAGCGCCGCAACAAAAGCCACCCACTCCGCAATCACTGTCGGATTAAAAAGTGTCCATAACATGTCTTCGTTCTTTTAGTTACATCCAGTCGGACACGGACAATTCGGCGGACAAAGCTGGCCATTATCAGAGCCAAATAATTGACCGGTCTGACATAGGCAGGCCGGTGTCGTTTTATGATTTCGCTGCAAATAACCGTCGGTATCTTCAATATAGACAACTTCCTGGTCACTGACAAATTCATACATAACCAAAAGTCGGTCTTTGAACTTTCCCGGATTATGCGGATCGCCTGCGTCGTCATACGCAGCGAATTCCGCCCGGATATGATCGATCATAACGTTTTTAGTTGCCTGGTAAGTAGGTTCTTTTATAAACCAGTCGGTAAAATCGTCCAAACAATAGAAAATACTCCTCGTATCCGAATAACCGCCTTTTGGCATTTGGTTCTCTGGCCTCGTCGGCTCAAGCGTATTGACCAATCCGCCTGAACTGGCAATATAGTTCGCGACATAATAATTTTCCCAATCCTTTATGACATCCGGCGCCACCGGCTTTACCTGATGATCCACTGGGTCAATAATATAATAAGAGCCCACAACCGTATCCCGACACCCTTTAGACCCGGCAAACACCAACACGATTTGTTTATCGACGATCCTCCCCATCTTGACACCAATAGCAGGCTTGTTTTTATCATAAGCTACGATATATACCCGGACCCCCTTGACGGCACTCCCGTTTGCCTTAATGTTACCAATCAACTGTTGAAAACTTGTAAGCGGATAGTTATAGCAGGCCGGGTGCAATTTCCCAATGGTATTTGTCAAGATCGCCTGCTTACCCGGAGCCCCGTTATTGTTAAAAACCCCAACCCCGAACCGATTCTCCCGTTTTGCCGACTCTTGTGCCGATACCCACATATAGGGTACCAGTGGTGCCAGTTGCGCCGCAGCCCGGAAAGCAAATAAGCAGACTATCCCTGCCAGATAAAACTTGTGATACGTACTCATACAAAAATATTTGATGGTGATGATAAATTGATTCCGCTAAAAATACCCTCATTTCCCCCAACTCCACCACGCGTAAAGCGGAAACGTCCTTTCCCTCAACCAAAAACCGTGAAAACACGGTCCCCAACTCCCGTTAAAAAACGCTTTTCGGCCATTCCCGCCATTTTCCCTAAATTACCTTCCTAACGATTAAGAGATGAATACATACGACGCCATCGTCATCGGCTCCGGGATCAGCGGCGGCTGGTCCGCCAAGGAACTTTGCGAGCACGGCCTGAGCACCCTCCTGCTCGAACGCGGCCGCCCCGTCGAACACCTCAAGGACTACCCCACCGCGACAACCCCGCCCTGGGGTTTCCCACACCGCGGCCAGCTTCCAAAGGCCGTCCTCGATGACAACCCCGTCGTAGCCCGCTGTTACGCCTATGGTGAGGCGACAAAACACTTCTTCGTCCCCGATAAATTCCATCCCTATATCCAGGAGAAACCCTTTGACTGGATCCGCGGCTACCAGGTCGGCGGCAAATCCCTCCTCTGGGCCCGCCAGACCCAGCGCTGGAGCAAATTCGAATTTGAAGGCCCGCATCGGGACGGCATCGCCCCACCCTGGCCCATCGGCTATGAAGACCTCGCGCCCTGGTATAGTCACGTCGAGAAATTCGCGGGGATCAGCGGCAATAAGGATGGGCTTGAACAACTGCCGGACGGTGAGTTCCTCCCGCCCTGGGAAATGAACTGCGCTGAGGCCTTTATGCGCGAAAAGATCATGGCCAAATATCCCAACCGCCCCATCATCATCGGCCGCTGCGCCCACCTGACAAAACCCAACCCCATTCACATCGAACAGGGCCGCGGCCAATGCCAGGCCCGCGATATGTGCGAACGCGGCTGCCCCTTCGGCGGCTACTTCAACTCCAACTCCACCACCATCCCCTGGGCCCAACGCACCGGCAAACTGACCCTCCAGCCCTTCAGCGTCGTCCATTCGATCATCTATGATGAGAAAAAGGGAAAGGCAACCGGCGTCCGGGTTATCGACGCAAACACAAAAACCGCAACGGAATACTACGCCCGCATCATCTTTGTCAATGCAGCCTGTATCAATACGAACCTCATCCTGCTGAACAGTACCTCCAACCGCTTCCCCAACGGACTCGGCAACGACAACGGCATCCTGGGCCACTATATCATTTTCCATAACTACCGCGGGGGCGTCGGTGGTACCTTCGAAGGTTTCCCGGATAAGTATTATTACGGCCGCCGCCCCACGGAACTCTTCATCCCCAATTACCGCAACCTCCGCCGCGACGAAGGTCTACCCTTCAAACGCGGTTATATGAGCACGTTATCCGCCGGTCGCGCCAACTGGGGCCAGGGCGAAGACACCCCCGGTCTTGGCGCCGATTACAAAGCCGCGATAACCGAACCCGGCATCTGGGAGGTGGGGATGGGCATGCAGGGCGAGACGATCCCCAAATTCACCAACCATGTCCGGCTCAGTCCCGACCTGAAAGACCAGTGGGGCGTTCCCCAGCTGATCACCTCGGTCGCCTATGACGACAACGACGACAGGATGGTCGATGACTTCGTGGCCCGTTGCTCCGAAATGTTGGACGCCGCAGGCTGCAAAAATATCTCCGGCGGCAACAACCGCCAGAACCCCGGTCTCGACATCCACGAGATGGGCGGGGTCCGCATGGGGAAAGATCCGAAGACCTCCCTGCTCAACGAGTGGAACCAGCTCCACCATTGCAAGAATGTCTTTGTGACAGATGGGGCTTGCATGGTTTCCACCGGGAACCAGAATCCCTCCATCACATTTATGGCCCTCACCGCCCGCGCCGCCAACCATGCCATCGAAGAATTGAAACGTCAAAATCTCTAGTCCCGCATTGGGAATTCAACCCCCGGGATTGGAAATTCACCGGTCCTGTCCTACCTCGTAATAGATTGATATTCCGCACAGAATAATTCTGGACCGATATTCGTTTTAAGATACCCCAAATCTGCATCCCATGGCAAAAGGCTTCCTCAAAATAACCGCGTTTACCGCATTGATCCTTATCCACTCCGCCATCGCTTTGGCGGGCACCAACACCGCCACCAAGACCGGCGCCTGGGAAACCGGGTCCAACTGGTCCACCGGCGCTGCCCCTGTGGCAACTGACAATGTAATCGTCCCGTCAGGATTCACCATGACCGCTTCAGTAGCCGGAGACCTTTGTGCCAGTCTGACCGTAAACGCCGGCGGCACGGTCTACGTAACCGGTACGTTGAGTATCGGCGGCAGTTTGACCAATGCCGGCACCTTCAATTCATACGCAGGAGGAACCGTCACGTTCAATGGCGCAGCCAATTCGGTCATTTCCGGTGGCGGGAGCTATTCGATCGCCGGTACGACCGGGATGAACATGGGATCGGCCGCAACCACCCTCGATGTACAGGACGCCAATTTCATTTTGGGGATCACCTTATCCGGTAAATACTATTTCACCTTTACAAGAGGCACCTGGATCATGGACAATGCCGGCACATTGGGCGACGCCTACAACAGCGGCTCCGCCAATGCACTGACCATTCCTTATGGCGTTGTGATAGAAGCGAAGCTGGGACAGATGAACCTGGCCAAGAATGGCACCACCGGGAACGTTATTCTTTCAGGTGAGTTATGGCTGAACGGTGGGAATATCCTTGTCCAGCTGGGGCAGGCAAAAAATTCGGGTAATGATTTCCAATACTCCGTTAACGGCGGAACACCTGAATTAAACATGGTTAGTGGCACCCTGGAAATAGGGGCCGGATTCAACCCGCTGGCCAACACAGATTACATCAACTTTCAAATGTCGGGCGGAACACTCGTTGTTGCCCAAAACGGTTATTCCGACTCCTACACCTTCTACCTCCAGGACAATATCGGCGGAGAGACCGTCATGTCGGGCGGAACGATCATCTTGCAGGACGCCTGTAACGCAGCTAAACAGGACCTCGACATGGGCGGCGCCAAAGTCGCCTCTACGCTTTATTCCGTTACCGGCGGGACCGTCCAGCTGGGGTACGTAAATACGCAAGCCGGCTCCTCCTTCTTCGGGATCCAGGCCCAACCGGCCACCAACTACCCCAATATCCTGTTTCAATCGGGTGTTGCCAAAACCGTTGGTGGAAACAATACCGGCCAGGTCAACATGTTGAGCCTTTACATCAATTCGAATATGACCTTTGATGCGACTAAATTCACCACTACAAATATCATGTCCGCCAACGGGACTTACTCGTTTGACAACGAAGGCACCTACACAACGGGTAACAACACGATGGAATTCTCCGGATCGGTAAATCAGCCCATCACCTCGACCGCCCTGGCGAACATTAATTTCTATAATTTGAAGATCGCCAACACAAGCGGAAACGTCACCCTCGGTGTAAACGCCACCGTCAATAACCAGCTCAGCTTTACCAGCGGCCTTCTGGACGCGTCCAAGAAGACTCTCACTATCGCGAATGGCACAGCCGTTACCGGTGCGTCTACCAGCACCTATGTTATCGTAGGAAATGGAGTAACCACCACCGGATATTTGAGGATCAACAGCATGCCGACAAGTACCAATACCCTCTTCCCGATCGGCACGGGAACGTATTACCTCCCGGCGCTCGTTAATCCCGGAACAAACGCCGGCAGCAGCTATTCTACCTATGTTTTCACCGGCGCAACAATGAATGCCCAGGAGAACGGCACACCCATGAGTGCGACAACACTCGCCAACATGCTGAATGCCATCTGGAATATCGCCCGGAACGCTGGCACGGGGTCTGCATCCCTTACCCTGGATTGGAACGCGGCCGCGGTCCCGCTTGAAGGCAGTGTATTCTGGACTGCAGGTACGGGTATCGGTATCTCGCAATATACCGGCGCCGGGGGCTGGCTGGTCGCCAGTGGTACCGGCAACGTGGCTACGTATACCGCAAATTCCTCTTTCAGCAGCTTCACCCAATTCGCCGTCACAGACAACCTGTTTGTATTGCCGGTTGAGGTGTATAACTTTAATGCAATTCTAAACTCGAATAAGACAGTTGGTTTGTCCTGGACGGCCTCCGATGAAATGGAGATCAGCCAGTTTGACGTGGAACGGAGCACCGACGGAACCAATTTCACAACCATCGGGACCGTACAGGCCAATGGCGCGGAGACCAACTACACATTCACCGACCTTCAACCGGCATCCGTAAACTACTATCGCCTGATGACATCGACCACTGAAGGCTCGACCGTGTACTCGCCGATCAGGACGATTGACCTGTCTGCCACGGCGGCCATAAGTGTATATCCGATCCCCGCCACTAGCACGATGAATGTATCCCTGGTCAATGCCGGATCGGGCACGACCATCAGACTGATAAGCATTTCCGGCCAGATCTTGCAGTCATCGGTTGCAGCGGGTGGCACGCAGGTCATCTCAATGGATATCAGCAGATACCCCACCGGAATGTATATCGTTCAGGTGGTTGGTCAAAACAGCGTCCTGCAAACCATTCCGATGACGAAGCTGTAACCAAAAAACCGTATTTTCACCCCATGAGAATCTGCCTGCTCCTGGCGCTCGTGGGAATAACATTAACGACCGATGCCCAGCAGTACGGGAATAACCCCGCTGCCGGGCATTTTTTAAATACCCGTGGATTTCAGCTATACTATGAATCTTATGGTTCAGGAGCGCCGCTCCTGCTTTTCCACGGCAACGGCGGCTCCATCAACAACATGAGTAACCAGATCCCTTATTTTTCCGCCCATTACCACGTCATCGCTATCGACACCCGCGCCCACGGCAAATCTCATGACCCCGGCGATTCACTCAGCTTCGAGATGATCGTCGATGACTTTAACGCCCTCTGCGATTCCCTCCATCTCGATAGCTGCTACGTCATCGGCTGGAGCGACGGCGGCATCGACGCGATTCTCTTTGCTATCCGCCATCCCGGGAAGGTCAGGAAGATGGCCTTCACCGGCGCCAACCTCTGGCCTGATACCACCGGTCTGACCCCCTTTGTCTTCCACCTCATCCAGGGCGAACACGACAGGCTGATAAAAAAGCATCGGAGCGCACAGGAAAATAACGCGCTCAAGATCGTTGACCTCGACCTCTACCAACCGCATATTACCCTCGACCAGCTCCACCAGATCCACTGCCCGACCTTCGTCATCGGCGGCGACCACGACGCCATCCCCGTCCCCCATACCGTCCTCATCGCAGCGAACATCCCCCAATCTTATCTCTGGATCGTCCCCAACTCCGGCCACTCCGTCCCGATCTTCAAGAAAGATGCCTTCAACTCGCAGATTGAAGACTTTTTCACCCACCCGTACCGGAAGATCGAAGGAGCCGCTGCCTTTCAATAGGGATACCGCGCCCGGAATTCCGACGGATTCTCCCCGACCAACTCCTTAAATATCTTCGTAAAATAGGAAAGACTGTCCAACCCCACCTCATAACAGGTCTCACTTACATTATAACCCTGCATCAGCAAATTCTTCGCCCGCTCGACCCGGTATTGATTGACAAAAGTCGTGAACGTCATATTGGTCTGCCGTTTGAAATAGCGACAAAACGCCGCCGTCGTCAGATTGACCTTCCGCGCAACAGCATTCACATCCGGATCTTTATCATAATTCGAATCGATGTATTCATAAACCGCCCCCATCCTGACCTTGTCCTTCAATATGGATCGCTGCCCATCCAGGTCCCGGTTTAAATATTCTCCTTCACCCGAAAGAGCCAGGATCTCGAATATATCTACCAATCGCAACAGCTGTCTCAACGGCGGTAAACCATCCAGCACCAGAAGGATTTCGGCTACTTCTTCCTTCGTCTTGCCGAAAAACGAGATCCCATGCTTCGCCTCCTGAAATAACCTCCCAACATCCTCCAGTTCCGGCGCAACAGCCATCGCAGTCCCCAGGAAATCGGTCCGCAATTGAATAACCGTTTGATGATAGTCACTTCGCAGCCGGTAATCAAAATTCAGATGTGGTACATTCCCTCCGATGAGTACAAGGTCACTTTTCGTATAGGTTGATATATGACGCCCGACATGCCGGATTCCTGCATCCGCTTTTACATAAACCAGTTCGATCTCCGGATGATAGTGCCAGAAGAATTTATTCCGGAGCCGCGGCGAGAATATTTTGAAAGATTTCCCCGAATCGAACCTGATTTTCTCTAATTGAACAGTTTCCATCCCCCTAAAACTACTAAAATGGTCAATACAGAGCAAAACATGGTCAATACGAAAAAAACCGCCCCGGAGACACCTGCCTACCTTCGTTGTACAATAACGGAAAAACATGACAACAACACCCGCCATCGACACCCACAAAGAAATCCCCGGTAACCCCTCCACCGCCAAATCCAGCGCGGTCCACCTCAACGACCGCAGTAACGGCGAACCGCTCCGCGTCCTCTCCGAAGAAGACTGGAACTTCTGGATCACCAACGGGTATGTGGTCATAAAAAACGCCGTTCCCGGACAACAAGCACAGCGTCTCGCCGACTACCTCTGGGAATATGAAGCCAAAGACCCAAACGACAAAAACACCTGGTACCGCAAACCAAACGTCGATATGCAAATGAAGGAGCTGGTCAATACCGGCATGGTCGAGATCTATAATCACCAGTTCATGTGGGATAACCGTCAATACCCGAAGATCCATCAGGCCTTCGCCGACATCTGGGGCACGGAGAAACTCTGGGTCACCATCGACCGCGCCAACCTCAACTTTCCGCTTGCCCCCGGTTTCGAGTACAAAGGATTTATCCATTGGGATTATGACCCCGAGACCCGGCCACAAAACGTCCAGGGTGTCCTCGCCCTCGCCGACCAGACCGACGAGAACATGGGCGGCTTTCAATGCGTCCCCGAACTTTTCCGCACCTATGATACCTGGAAACTCACCCAGCCCGCGGATCGCGACCACTACAAACCCGACACCACCGGATTCGATACCGTCAAGGTCCTCCTCGAAGCCGGCGACCTCCTGATCTTCAACAGCCTCCAGCCCCATGGCATCCGCCCCAACCGAAGCGGCAGCAAGGTCCGGATCGCCCAATATATTTCCATGATGCCCGCTCAGGAAGATAATGAAGAACTACGCCAGTGGCGCATCAACAGCTGGCAAAGCCGCCAGCCGATGGAAGGATACGCCTTCCCCGGCGATCCCCTCAACCGCGAGAAACAGAACCCCGTCGCTATCCTTTCTCCCCTCGGCGAACGCCTCCTCGGGCTGACCCGCTGGTAGCCGCCCTCTACAAGTCCACAACTCCCCCCTTGCACACGCGCGCCCGTCAACGAACGAGTATAACAAAACCTGTTCTATCGATCTTCTTCCCGGTGTAAGTCTCCGCCTCTGCAACCCAAACAAAAGTGCCCGACATCTGCAGCACCCCCGATACCCTTCCGTCCCAGCCCTCACCCATCTGTGAGGTACTGTAGACCAGCTGGCCATTCCGATTATATACCCTGAAATAGTTTAACCGCGAGATCCCCACCGGGACCGGCCGGAACACCCCATTCGAAGCTCGACCCGGCGTGAACGCGTTCGGCACCATAAGGTCTGGTAAGCTCTTAAACACCGTCACCCGGATGCCGGACACACCCGCGCAGCCAAGAGAATCCGTCGCCGTTACAAGATATCGGATGGAATCGACACCCTCTCCAAACACCGCAATAGGGTTCGCAATCGCCGTATCGCTCAACCCTTCCGGTGGCGACCAGGAGAAGGTATCCCCCGTGCCGTCCGAACTCCGGGCATCGAGTTGCAGCGGCTGACCGATGACCACCGCCGTATCATTCCCCGCCCATACCACGGGCAGCGCCTGGATAAATACGGACTGGTAGGCCGTATCCGAACAGCCGTCGGTAGCCGTGAAACTATACATCAGCGTATCTATGCCCGGACCCGCCCTCCGCGGGTTCAGCACTCCTTGGGGCGTGATCCCCCGTCCGGCAAAATAATAAGTCCCCACCAAACCCGTCAGCTCAGTCGCCTCCGTTATGTCCACCGCCGTATCAATATCGCACAATGCCGGGATAGCCCCAAACTCCGTATGCGGACTTGGATTCATCGTGATCTTTTGATCCGTTGAACTCTGACAGGTAATACCCGACGAAGCGGTCACCTGGATCGTGTAGGCAAGCGTCAACGTAGTGACCGGATTCGGATAATCGTGCGAATAGACCTTACCGGAATACGGCAGCGAGTCCATATAGGATACCCCCGCCGTATCTCCCCACGAGATCTGCACCGCGACTACCGACCCGAAATTCACCGTGCTGAGATTATCGATTTGAACAGGACTATTGCTGCAAAGCTGCGTGGGGCTGAGTACCTGAAAAACAGCCACCGGATTGTCCCCGTTTACCGTGAAGATCTTCGAAGCGCTGTCCACGCAGCCCTCGCCGTTCGTGACCGTCAGGCTCATATTGTAGTTGGCCGCGGCGCTGTACCGGTGCGTCGGATTTTGTTGACTGGAGCTATTCGGGTTGCCCGGCGGCGAAGCATTGGGATCGCCAAAATTCCAACTATAGGTAAAGGGTAGCGTCCCGGCATCAGCCGTGTAGCTGCTGTCATCGAACTGTCCCAGAGCATCGTTTAAACAGATCTTCGGCATCGTGAAGTTGACGGTCGGATTGGGATATACCTTTACAGTCACGCTGTCCACCGAAGCGCAGCCCGGGTTGACGCCAAAACCCGTTCGGACAAAATATTTATACTGAACAGAACTGTCCGTGCTATTGGTAAGGTGCAGGAAGGGAGCCGCTGAGGTTGGGTCGCTAAGACCGGTCGGCGGTGACCAGGTATACGTATACGTCGGATTGGTCGGACCGCCGAGCTGCGCCGAATCGGCGGGACAAAATGCGGGAGGATTGTTAGGATCGCCGGCATAGGACGGCGGCATCTGCGTATAGATGATCACATTCTTGATCGAGTGATTGTCGTCATAGCCCCCCGTGCTCGCCGTAAAACCCATATACCCCGTAAAATTGAAGAGGTTCGGCTGGTAAGTAGTGAGGTACAAGGTATCGTTGACATATACAGAGATAAGCCCTGTATCATAAATGATCGTGGCCCGGTTGTAATTGGGGCCGCGCATATACGAAAGCGCGCCATTTGTGTTGGCCAATGTCGGCTCATTCGTCACACATTCCCCATAGATGGTGGAGTCCATGATCGTTTCGTTGTAACCCATCCCCCACCGGATCTCGATCTTCGGCATGTCGTAGTGGACAGTCCCTGTATCGTATGGGATACAATTATTCCAGGTGTCAAAACAAACTTTCAGGCCGTTCGCGCTTTGCGGAATGCCCAGCCCGCCTCCGTTGACATAACCTGTAGGCGGCACATCCAGGAAACAAAATGCCATCCCGTCCGCCCCGGTCCCGTCATACATCCGAAAATCGAATTGCGCAATCCATTTGTTGCAAATACCCAGATTGATCGGCAGGCCATAAAAGGCCGCCCCGCTATTCTCATCCGCAACCCGACAAATGATCAACTCCGAATCGGCCGTCCCCAGGATATTTCCCACATGCGCATCCCCCGCCAGGTTCCACCCGGTAGTATTCATAGGGGTACCGGTTAGCTGGGCGAAAACATAGTTTTGGCAAACTGCAGAATTCCCGGCGCCTATGAACAGAAAGGATAATAGCAAGCAGCTGAAATAACGGCTCATCGCCCCACAATATACAACTTACCCCCGTCCCTGTCAAGCACCCCCTCACCGCCCCCTGCAATTCGCTTCCCCGCCCATCCGCCAATTGACCGGGATTTTGTCCCCGACCAGTGACCGGCAAACAAAAAACCAGCACCCAGACGACAAGACTCTTAAGGGTTTTCATTGATTTGAATGCCCGTTTTATTCATCGGTCATTTCTTCAGATTCCATCCGGGGGTCTTTCCATACAGATTTGCCAACAAATAACCGTCGCCGTAAGTCCACCCGTTAACACCCGAACAACAGTTCGTTAACATCTCCACAACTGCATTTTAACGATTCATAAACTCAGAATGATAAAACCTTTTTGCAACTTTATTGCATCTCCCGTACTCGCCTACCCGACCGTACCCGACTAAACAACCATAGAAAAACACCACCAAACATGTACAGATACCTGTTCTCAACTGCCGTTGCTATCCTTATGTTCTTTACCATCACCCGCGCCCAGGATTCCACCCGCACCTCTGATTTACGAACCACCGATATGCTTTCCTTCGGTTTTGGCTTCGGCCAGGACTACGGCTTCATTGGCGGTAACATTACCGTATACCCGCAGGAAAATATCGGTCTCTTCATCGGCGGCGGCTACGCCATCGCCGGGATCGGCTACAACGCCGGTATTAAGATCCGTGCCCTCCCGAACCGCCGCCACTCCCTCGTGCGCCCGTTCATCTTAGCCATGTACGGTTATAACGCAGCCGTCGCCGTCACCAATTATCAGGCGGATAACAAGATATTCTATGGCCCGACCGTCGGCGGCGGCCTTGACCTCGGCCCCACAACAGTGGGCAAAGGATACCTTTCACTCGCCCTCCTCGTACCCATTCGTAATTCCGATGCCCAGAACTACATCGACCAGCTCCGTTCAAACGGCGTCACGTTCAACGGCAACCTTACCCCAATCACGTTGTCGATCGGCTACAAGTTCATACTGAATTAGCTAGCCTTATACCTTCCCCGGAAAGGAGCTGAAGCTCCGGCCGACGCTCCTTCCGGGTTTTTTTTGCGCTACCTTTAGGACATGCCCGACCGCCCTTCCTACTGGTTAACTCGTTTCCTCATCCTTCGCCTCCTGGGCATCGTCTATGCCGTGGCCTTTCTAGTCGCCATCAACCAGATCCTCCCGCTCATCGGCTCCCACGGTCTCACCCCCGTCGACAACTTCTTACGGCGCGTCATCGAATCACTTGGTAACAAAACCGCCGGCTTTTTCCGCCTCCCTTCCATCTTCTGGTTCACGCACTCCGATACCGCCCTTCTGACCTTCGCCTGGATCGGTTTCCTCCTCTCCTGCATCGTAACCGCCGGTTTCGCCAACGCGCCCATTCTTTTCATCCTCTGGTTTCTCTATATGTCATTTTGTAACGTCGGCCAGGAATGGTACGGCTACGGCTGGGAGATCCAGCTGCTCGAGACCGGGTTCCTCGCCATCTTCCTTTGCCCACTCCTCGACCCCCGCCCCTTTCCCCGACGCGAGCCGCCCTTGCCCATTATTATTTTGTTCCGCTGGCTTATCTGCCGCATCATGTTCGGCGCAGGGTTGATCAAAGTCCGCGGCGATGAGATCTGGCGCAACTCCACCGCTCTCTACTACCATTTCGAGACCCAACCCATGCCTGGCCCCCTAAGTCGCTGGTTCCATTTCCTCCCCCGCCTCCTGCTTCGCATGGGCGTCTTGTTCAACTGGCTGGCTGAGCTCGTCGCCCCACTATTCGTCTTTGGCCCCCGCATCGCCCGCCACATCGCCGGCATCGTCATCATCCTACTCCAGGTCGTCCTCATCATGAGCGGAAACCTCTCCTTCCTCAATTGGCTCACCATCATCCCCGCACTCGCGTGCTTCGACGACGCCTTCTGGGGCCGCCTACTCCCGCTGACCATTACCCGCCGGGCCGCGGATGCCGCAAGAGCCGCCGTACCCTCCCGCCCGATGACCATCACGGCTTGGGTCGTCACCGCTATCATTGGCCTCCTCAGCATCCAGCCGGTCCTCAATATGCTTTCCCCAAACCAGATCATGAACACCTCCTTCGACCCGCTCAACCTCGTCAATACCTATGGCGCCTTCGGATCGGTCGGCCGGGAGCGTTATAACATTGTATTCGAAGGAACGTATGACGACATCCCCACCGATTCCGCCGATTGGAAAGAATACCCCTATAAAGGTCTTCCCTCCAGCCCCGATCAACGCCCCCCGCAAGTTGCCCCATACCACCTCCGGTTCGACTGGCAAATGTGGTTCGCCGCAATGTCCACCCCCGACGAATACCCCTGGACCCTCACCCTCATCTCACGACTCCTTCACAACGACCCCGACGCCCTCAGCCTCTTCGCCGCAAACCCCTTTCCAAACAAACCACCCCGCTATATCCGCGCCGTCCTTTATCGTTATTCCTTCGCCCCACCCGGTAACCCCAATCACCATTGGTGGACCCGCGAACCAATCGGCGCCCCCTGGCTCCCCGCTATGGCCGCGGATGATCCCCGCCTGCTTTCCACGTCAAATAGCGTTGCTCCAGGAAATTAAAGCCATCCGCCCGCCATTGCGGCGTAGCCACCGTAAAATGGTCCCCCGGATAATACGCAAATACAAAAGGAGAACCCAACTTCCTCATCTCATCATCTAACATATGCACCGCATAGTTCAACAGAAAATTATCACTATTGCCAACCGTTACCCTCACCTTGCCCTGCAAGTCCTTCTGCAACATCGTCCACTTCGTCCGCAAATACAACGAGATATCATAGGTCTTCCAGTGTTCGACACATTTCTTATCGATATCCCCCGTTACCGGATCACAGATCGGGACCGGCTGACCATCCGCACCCTTGGCGCTGAACACCTGATTAAAGGAATGCATCTGCTCCCCCCGATAGATCACGTTCTCCTCCTGATAACCCAGCTTCATCGTCGCGACCGGATACCGGCCCGCGATCGTCGCCGTCAGCCATTCTGTACTGTCCGGGGCATAGTACATATTGTCATTCTCATACAGATTCACCCGCTGAAAGCTCCTGAAGTCGACCGGATCGGGCGAGCTCGACCAACAGCCGATGAAAGTCTTTGGATAATGGGTCTGCAGCCAGAGTACCGTCCACCCGCCGCTGCTATGGCCCCACAATAACCTCGCACCATTACACCGGTACGTATTCTCCATCGCCGGAATGAACTCCTTTACCAATGCATCCCCCCAGGGGCCGTTATTGTCACTATTGGCATATACCGAATGCCCGCCCGGACAATTTCCATCCAGGTAAACGGTAATGCACGACACCGTGTCCAGCACCGTCCCATAATCGGCCGTATCCCCTGAGTACCGATGATAATCGCCGCCATAGCCCGAGACATTATAGATCACCGGAAACCTGCGCTGCGGCTGACTATAATATTCCTTTGGCAAAAGGATGGCCGCGTCCACCGTGGTCGACTGGCCCTGCGACTTGGAAAGCAGCGCAGAGGCGACCCTAAGCTCTTTTACAAAAGTCGTAGGCACCATAGGATGCGCCGCCACCACCTGATCGCACACCACGTTGAACCGGGCCCCGGTATCCTTTGTCAGCCTGACCTTCATCGAAGTGGAATACATATTCCCGGGACTCTCCGCAATCGCCCGCCCGCCAAGGTTCCTGTCCCAAACCGCCTGCACATAATAATCGCCTTTTTCGAGATCGGAAAGGACGACCGGATAGGACACCGCCTTGTCATCGAACAGAACTTCGTCTCCCGGGTTCACATTCTTCACCGTGATCGCCATACAGGGAAAGCTCTCCAGGTCGGCCATCCCATCCTTCGGGTTGCGATTGTCCTTATTAAGATACAGCAGCACCTTCCCGCTAAAACTTCGGCTATACGCGCCAGTAGTATAACTAACCTGGAATCGTTGACAGTATCCGACCCGCCACAAAAGGACGGAAAGAAGAAGTAAAGACGTTAACTTTTTCATAACACTGAAGGTAAATCTTTTCACCGCTCATCCAAAACCGAACACCTGTTAGCTCAAAAGCGTACACTCCCTCTAACCGCCAAATCCCTAACTACCTGATTCTCAGCCAAGCCATCTTTCTGGCATCCCGCTCGCATTCTCTCTGGCATCACGAACAATAAAACTTAAAAATATGAAACGCATCTTCGTACTCACCACAGCCCTGCTCCTGACCATCGGCGTCAGCAGCAGCTTCGCCAACGGCGGCCACAATGCTAACGACAACGCTAACTGGCTGCGCAAAGACTTCTCGCAGGTCGAATTGCTCGACACCAAAACCGGCGCGGACTACACCCGCTTCACGTTCAAAATGAGCGGCATCATCCTGACCGCTTTCTATTCCAATCAGGGAGAACTGCTGGCCGTTACGCACAATATTCCATCGACCCAGCTGCCCCTTACTCTCCTGATGCAGGTGAGACACGACTTCGCCAGCTATTGGATCTCCGACCTGTTCGAGCTGAACAGTCACGGCGAAAGCAACTACTATATTACGTTAGAGAATGCGGACAAGACCGTCACCCTGCGCTCCAGCCAAAACAACTGGGAAGTATTCAGCAAAACAAATAAAGAATAAGTGTTCGGCCATTATCAATCAGGCCCTGTCACCGGACGGGACCTTTTTATTCCCCGCAATCAAGTAAATTAGTGGTAATGGACCAGCCCAACCTCAAACTAGCGGTACCCTTCTTCATGGTCACCGATATGGAGAAGTCCCTCGACTTCTACTGCAAGGGTCTTGGCTTCACCCTCGCCAACAAATGGACTCCACGCGGTAAGATCGAATGGTGTTGGCTCACCCGCGACCTCATCTCCATCATGCTCCAGGAGCCCCGCGCTAAAGAACATCGCATCCACAAAACTCCTGAACACAAAGGTCTCGGCATTTCCATCGCCACCCAATGCGCAGATGCCCTCGCCCTCTACCACGAATTCCGCGGCCGCAACCTTCCTGCTACCGAGCCCTTCGTCGGCAACAACATGTGGGTATTCCATGTGACGGACCCCGACGGATACCACCTCGAATTCGAAAGCGCGACCGAAGTCCCCGAAGGCACCACCTTATCGGAATGGGAACAACTGCAATAGCATCCCATAACCCGCGTCATTTAAATGTAACCCATCCGGTTTAGCATATCGTTCATCCAAATTACCCGATCCATCCGTCACCTTGCCGGCCAGATCAATATACACATAGCCGAAGGACCCCGCGGCCGCCCGCAGCCTTGAATCCACTTCCCGCACGACCTCATTCTTCCCGGCTACCTCCGGATAATTCTGCCGCGCGCGCTCATTCGTCGGCAGAACACTCACCACAAAGACCCGGGTCCCCGGCGATTTTACCCGAACATATTGCACAATCGACCCGATATTCCCCGCGATCATCCCCGCCGGAACGCCCTGCCCGATATCATTGATCCCGGCTTCCACGACCAACACCCTCGGCCGCCGAACAACCACATCACCCAACCGGTCCAGCATCCCAAAAGTATTGTCCCCCGCAATCCCCCTGTTTACCACCCCCGCATCCCCCAGCAGCCGCTTCCAGTCCCCGAACTCTGTTATACTGTTGCCCAATAGCACAACCCCTCCCTGATGCTCCTCCTCAGCCCTGAATGCCTCGATCCGCTCCCGGTAGTGCTCCGGGATATAGCGCACCGTGTCATAATACCTGTAATACCCCGGCATCACTACCTCCGGCGTCTTTTCCTCCGTGACATGGATCATATTGATCTTCCAACCCCGCGCAGTCCGCCGGAAAGTAGCCGTCTCGATAAAATCAATTGAAAAATGTACCGAATCCATGACCACAAATTCTGGATGGCTGTGGTACCTGGCCTCACCTGAACGGGCATCCGTAAAAATATGGAAATCCGTAAGGGTAAACTTCACCGTAAAAGGTTGGTGAAACTGAATATTGTGGAATACGCTGTCATTGTTCCAGACTTTCCCGTCCTCATAAATGACAAAATCTTTGGTGGAGAACGTGTCCAGCTGAACAAAATTCTTCGCCGCAACAGCGTCGAAATAGTCCACGATCAACTTCCTCAACGTCGCGCTATCCTCGCCCGTGGCCCCCACACGCCTATCCCACGCCCGACCATCCCTTCCTTCCCCCCGAACCCCAACAAAAGCCAATACCCCAATACAGGTCAATACGATTTTACCGCTCATCCGCATATTTTTAGGTTTGGACCAATTTACCTCACCCGCCGCACTGCGAATGTGCCAAAATCCTCAAATTTGAATGGTATGTATTTTACCCGGCTGCCCGACCATAGCGCCCCCGGATTTGACGAACAGGCCCACTTCAGCCAGTTCAGCCGCCATAACCTCATTTTCAACGCCATAAACCCCGGGATTTCCTGCGACAACCACGTCGGCTGTCTCTCCATCAAGACTGTCCTAAGCGGCGAAGAATGGTATCAGGTTGACGGTCGCCAGATAGCCATCAACCCGGGACAATTCCTCATCCTGAATGATGCCCAGGACTATTCCTACCGCATCCAAAAAGGCAACGCCCACGGTCTTTCCATCTTCTTCCAAAAGGATTTTGCCACATCTGTCTTTCGCGACACGCTCTACCCGGAAGAACAGCTCCTCGACGACCCCTCGTGTCACCATATCCCCATCCCGGAATTCTTTCAAACCCTGCACGATGTCAAACCCGACCTCGCCAAAAGCCTGGCCGCATTGGTAACACGCCTCGATACCTTCGGCTACGAAACCAACCGTTGCGATGAAGATTTGGTTTTCCTGCTGCAATACTTCCTCCGCACCTATCGGTCGGACCGGCACCTTTCCCGACGGGTCGATGCCGTCAAGCCAGGTACGCGAAAGGAGATTTACAAAAGATTGTGCATCGCCAAAGACGTTCTGCACACCTACTACCAGGAACCGCTGGACCTCTCCGAACTAAGCGCCCTGTCCTGCCTGTCCACGCCCCAACTCATCCGCCAGTTCAAGTCGGTCTTCGGCCGGACGCCATATCAATATTTGATTGACATTCGCCTTCAACATGCCGCTCATTTGCTTATGCAAACTCAGGATGACATCCGACACATTACCTGGGCCAGCGGATTCATTGACCCCAGCGCCTTCTGCCGCGCCTTCAGGACCAGGTATGGCGCTTCCCCCGGCCAATACCGCACCCGCCGCTAATGAATCTTCCCCGCCTCATTCGCCAACACAACATGAGACAACACGGCCGTATCCTCCGTCGCGGGCAAATGCGAACAGAACCCGATCCCCACATAGAACGGTCCATCCAAATGCAGCTGAACCGGTTCCCCGACCCGATGCATCGGCTCCCCGTGCATACTGATCCACACCGTGAACGTATCCCCCTTCTTCTCAATCCCGATCCGCTTCGCCAATCCCACATTCAAACTATCCGTAGTGTGATCCTTCCGGTGATTCACCCGCATCTCAGTCATCATTTGTCCCGTGGAAGCCCGCCACGCGAGATGCATCAACCCCGCGCCATGCAGCGCAACCACCGCCTCCTTTGCATCATCCCCCAGTCCTTCCCGGATGACCAGCACAGCCTTCCGGTCGTTATACCCCGCCGTATCCGGAAAAGCAACATCCGCCGCAAGCGAAACATCGCCGGACATCTTTTTCCAGACATACCGGAATTCATCCCGCTGGTACCAGATGTTATAACCGGCCGAGACGATAGTGTAGGTCCTGGTCCGCGGATCATAGCTCGACGAACCCGCCACCAATGCGCCCCCGACATCACTCTGCCCCTGGAAAACGCCCAGCGCGCGGATCTCCGTTCGGGTGTCCCGGTGAAAATCCGCCGGCGGCGGAACCTGCTTGTGCGTCGCTGACCCGGGCTGCGCCCAATCCGGCACCCGAACCTGAGCGATTAAATAAAACGGAAGGCAAATAAACAATACAGCAAGCTTGATTTTCATGGCCATAATTTTGAACGCTAAAACTATGACCTTACCCGCCTCAACGGCAAGCAACCACCACAACAATACTACATCACACGCCGCCGCCCCGCCAAAGCCCTACATCTTTACTACCTCAATTCCGACTAACTTGCATTATGTTCCCCAGCACCTCCATCGGACTTACCTCTTCCGGCCACGCCGTCACTCTTCATCTCCTCTCCACCGGCCAGGGCAAAGACAAACACCGGTTCATGCACGCCCGTTTCAACAGTTCCTTCTCCCTCGTCGACAGCATCCTCGACCGCCGTTTCACCAATTGGTTACCCATCTGGGTAATGGTCATCCAACACCCCGAAGGCACATTCGTGATCGACACCGGCGAACGCGCGGAAGCCTCCAACCCGGCATGGTTCAAAACCGCCGGAAGCCTTCCCGGTTGGTTTATCAACACCCAATTCAAATTCTCGATTACCCGCGACCAGGAGATCGACCGCCAGCTGGCCACGCTCAACCTATCGCCCGACCAGATCACCGCCATCATCCTCACCCATCTCCACTTCGACCACACCGACGGCCTTTATCATTTTCCCTCAACCCCCGTTCTTGTCGCCCGGCCCGAATGGGATCACCCATTTGGCGCGTTGCCAAAATTATATCCCTCCTGGCTAAAACCCACCCTGATCGATCTCGACCAAACGATCGGCCCCTTCCAAAAAGCCGCCTGGCTCACTGCCTCCAAAGACCTCGCGCTTATTCATACACCCGGCCACACCTACGGCCATTGCTCCGTCCTGCTAAAGACCGACACCCATCACGTCCTTTTCGCCGCCGATATCTGCTACACCCAACAGCAGCTGCTCGACAACCGTTTTGCCGCCAACGCCGCCAGCTATCGCCTCGCTCGCCAAACCTATGCCGCCGTCAAGACCTACGCCCGCCATAATCCCCTCATCTTCCTACCCGCTCATGACCCCGACTCCGCCACTCGCCTCCGCGATCTCCAACCGATCCCGCTTCCCTAAGCACCCCAAACTCCTCGCCATTTCATAACTTTGCCCCATGGCCAAAGTCCTCATCACCGGCTCCGCCGACGGCCTCGGCAAAGCCGCCGCCCAACTCCTCGTCGCCCAGGGCCACGACGTCATCCTCCACGCCCGTACCCCCCAACGCGCCAAAGAAGCCCTCACCGCAACCCCCGGCGCCAGCGACGCCATTTCCGGCGACCTCGGCAGCATCGCCGAAACCAAAACCGTCGCCGCCCGCGCAAACGAGCTCGGCCCTTTCGACGCCATCATCCACAACGCCGGTATCGGTTATCAGGAACGAAAACGAATAGTCACGGTCGACGGCCTGCCCGCTATCTTCGCGATCAACTCCCTCGCGCCCTACATCCTTACTTGTCTGATTACAAAACCAAAACGCCTGATCTATCTCAGCTCGGGCCTGCACCGCAGTGGCGACGGCAGCCTCGAAGATCTTACCTGGGAACACAAGGCGTGGAGCGCCTCCAGCGCTTATTCCGACTCAAAGCTGCATGACGTCATCCTCGCTTTTGCCGTCGCCCGTAAATGGAAGGAGATTTATTCGAATAGTGTGGACCCGGGATGGGTACCAACCAGAATGGGCGGCCCCGGCGCGCCCGACAGCCTCAAGGACGGCTCCGTAACGCAGGCCTGGCTCGCCGTCAGCCAGGATCCCGCCGCCCTGACGACCGGCCATCACTTCTATCACAAACACCTCCGGGATTTCCACCCCGCGGCCGCTGTACCCGAAGTTCAGGAGAAATTCCTCGCCGAATGCGCCCGTCTCTCTGGCGTGCTCCTACCATAAACCGCCCCCCTCCCGCACCCGCCGCCCCTCCATGTTTAGAAGCTGAACAAGCCATGACCAGCCCGACCAGCGCAACAAAGGCATATTTTTTCATAATGGCATTATTTACCTCTAAGATGCAAAAATTCAGGAACCTGCATAACTACCGCACCGATCCAATTTCGTAACTTTAGTCAAATCTCCGAACATGAATAAAATTCTTTTAGGCCTTCTCGCCGGCATCGCCATCGGCATCGCCCTCGCCCCCGATAAAGGATCGAAAACCCGCGAAAAGATCCGTGAAGGCTTCGACGACTTTAAGAAAAAGGCCGGCGACGCCGCCAGGGAATTCGCCGATGAGGTCGACAAAGGCTTCGAGCAAGTCCGCACAGCCTTCAACGGCGCCCAATAGCCAATTTCTCCTTACCTTAACCAGGTGAAACGAAGGAACTTCTTATTACTAACGACTGCCGGTGCCATCGTGACGATGACCCCATTTTGTCGAACCCGCCACGCCGCAGCCCCCACCCCCCTCAACACCCCCGATCTCCTCGCCGCAATCTGCGACACCCAAACCATCCGCAAGATCGGAACAGACTACCGCGCTACCACCACAAACGAGCGCCACGAAGATCAACTAACCGACCTGCTCACCGCCGGCCTCGACAAAAACAAAGACCAAACCCAACAGCTCACCACCAAAATAAAAGCCGACTTCGTCGCCGGCCGTACCGTCACGCTCGAAGGCTACGTGATCTCCATCACCGAAGCCCGCCAATGCGCCCTCTATTCGATCCAACTACCATAAAACGATCCAACCGCCACGCCAAAACCTCCCCCATGCACACCGACGCCCGCCTCCTGCCCGACAACACCCTGATCGAAGGCGACATCTGCATCGTCGGCACCGGCCCCGCAGGCCTCAGCATCGCCATGGAGTGGGACCACACCCGTTACAAGGTCATCCTCCTTGAAGGCGGCGGCTTTGAATACGACGACCAGATGCAGGACCTCTACGCCGGACCGGAAACCGGTCAACACTATTACCCGCTAAAATCAACCCGCCTGCATTACTTCGGCGGCACCAGCAACCACTGGGCAGGCTTCTGCTCTACTTTTGACGCGATGGACTTCGAAAAACGCGACTGGGTCCCCCACAGCGGCTGGCCAATAACCAAAGCCGACCTCGATCCGTATTACGCCAAAGCCCAAAACGTCCTCGACCTCGGACCCTACGAATATGACGTGAAATACTGGCAAGGGAAAGATCCCGCACTCCAATCGCTCCTGCCGGAAGATAACCCCACCGTCTGGAACAAGGTCTGGCAATTCAGCCCACCCACCCGCCTCGCAACGAAATACGGCGACGCAGTAAAAAGATCGAAGAACATTCACCTCTATACCTATGCGCACGTCACCGCAATTAACGCCAACGAACCGGCGACGACCATCCAATCACTCACCGTGAAAAACTTCGCCGGGAAAACCCACACGGTCAAAGCAAAGTATTACATCCTCGCCTGCAATACCATCCAGAACGCGCGCCTCCTGCTGGCCGCCTGCCCCCAGGCCCCCAGAGGTCTTGGCAACGACAACGACCTCGTCGGCCGCTTCTTTATGGAACACCTCGAAGTCCAATCCGCCTGGCTTCACCTGCCGCAACCCGCCCCCCTGAAGCTTTACATGTTCGGCGGCATCGGCGGCACCCGCATGCGCTGCGAGCTGGCGATCCACAGCGACACGCAAGCCAAATACCGCATGCTCAACGGTACCTGTTCCTTCGCCCCCTGGGAACTCGCAAAAGGCATGACCCCCCCAATCAAAATGTGGAGCAGCGAAGACCCGCGTAAGAATGAGGACTCGATGAAAAGGATGTGGTCATCGCACGAACACCCGGCAACCCCAAAACCCCAAGGCTACAACGTCTTCGAATTAAAGACCCGGATCGAACAGGCCCCCAACCCCGACTCGCGCATCACCTTAAGCAGCGATCGCGACGCCCTCGGCATGCCCCGCGCCCACCTGCACTGGGTCCTCACCCCCTTCGAAAAATACAGTATGCGCACCCTATACGAACTGATCGGCCAGCAGGTCGGCATCCACGAGATCGGCCGCATACAATTGATGGACTATTTGCGGGATCCCAACGACAACTCCTGGCCCGACACCACCGGCGGCGGCTGGCACCATATGGGCACCACCCGCATGAGCAACGACCCCCGGACCGGCGTAGTCGACGCGAATAACAAATTGCACGGAGTTGCCAACCTCTACATCGCCGGCGGCAGTGTCTTCGACACTGCCGCCGCCCCCAACCCAACCCTCACCATAACCGCCCTCAGCCTGCGCCTCTCCGCTCATCTAAAAAAAATCATTCCGCCCGCAGGCTGACCACCGGATTCACCAGCACCGCCCGTATCGTCTGCACCACGATAGTCGCCATCGCAATTCCAACCGCCAGCACCCCCGCCAACGCGAAAAGCCACCAGGGAATGTCGGTCTGGAAAGCATAAGCGCGAATCCACGCATGCATGACCCACCACCCCACCGGTATCGCAATCACAAACGAAATCCCGATCAACACCAGGAAATCCGCCGTCAACAACCCGAACAACGTGACCGCCTTCGCACCAAGGACCTTCCGGATACCGATCTCGCGCGCACGGCGCTCCGCAGTGAACATCGACAATCCCAACAACCCGAGACACGAAATAAAGATCGCCAGCGCCGCAAAAAGTACCGCCAGCTTCCCCGTCACCTGCTCACTCTTGTACAAATTCGCATATTCTTCATCCGCAAATTCATACGTGAACGGGAATTTCGGATTCAGCTCCCGGCACAGCCGACCCAGCTCCTTCAACGTCTGCGCCGTCTGATCCGCCCGCAACCGAACGACCGCCGCTCCGAACTCCCCCGACTGCGCTTTCCGGATGACGATCGGCTTGATCGCCTTATGCAACGATTCAAAGTTGAAATTGCGGACAACTCCGACAATCGTCCCCTTGGCACCCCACATGGAGATCCGACGCCCGATCGGGTCTTTATAGCCGGTCTGTGCCAGCGCCGCTTCGTTAATCATCAGCCCAAGACTGTCACCCGGAAAATCTTTGGAGAACTCCCTTCCGGCGACAAGCTGCATTTTCATCGTCGGCACAAAATCATAACCAACCATGAGCACCGTCCAGTCCGGAATAAACTTCGGATCTTTCCCATCCCAATCGGGATCCGACGTGCCGTTTTGCAGGTTTGTCACGCTTTCCATGATTCCCGTTACACCGCGGACGCCTGATAGCTTCAGGGCCTCCGTTTTGAAGACATCGAATTTCGCCCCCAGGCCGCCATCCGTCGCCACATAAATAAGATTGTCATGGTCATATCCGAGATTCTTCGAACTGATATACCGGATTTGCCGAACGATCAGCACCGTCGCCAGGATCAGGACGATCGATAGACTGAATTGAAAAACGACCAACGCTTTCCGCAGCGACAATGAACCTTTTCCCGCGGTAAAGCCACCCTTGAACACCCGGACCGGGTTATACCCCGAAAGAAAAACCGCCGGATAAATCCCGGACAAAACCCCGGTCATCACCGTTAACCCCGCCAGACTGGCCCAAAACTCCACCCGCCCAAACGGCACCGCCATATGCTTTCCCGTTAGTCCATTGAACGCCGGCAACACAAGCCCCAGCAATAAGGTCGCGACCAGCGCCGCAAGCCCCGCCGTCAGCACCGCCTCCCCGACAAACTGCCGGATCAGCAACGCCCGCGCCGCCCCCATGACCTTCCTCACCCCGATCTCCTTCGCCCGCCGCATTGACCGCGCCGTCGTCAGGTTCATGAAATTGACACCCGCGATCACCAAAATAAAGAGCGCGATCACACTGAACAAACGCACATATTCGATCCGCCCGCCGCTCGGATACCCATTGCTGTAATCGCCATGAAGATATTGATCGCCGAAGCGTTCCATGCCCAGTTCATGCCGGTAATTCGGGCTCGGCGGCAAATAACGGTCGATAAAATGCGTCAGCTGCGCCTCAAAAGCCGCCGTATTTGTTCCGGGCCGCAATTCGATATACGTTGCCGGGCCACCATTGCCCCACCGACGCAGCCAGTCATTCTCCTTCATGAACTCTTCGTAGTTGATCAGACAATCGAACCGCGTACTGACGTTCATCGGCAAATTTTCAAAGACCGCCGTGACCTGGAAATCTTTCTGGTTCTGATACCGGATCGTTTGGCCCATCGCCGCCGCCGGACTGCCAAAGAAGTCGACCGCCATCTTCCGCGAGATCGCCATACTTTCGGGCCCCGCCAGCGCATGTGCCGCGTCACCGTCGAGTAATGGATAACTGAACATGGAAAAAAAATCCGCCCCCGCGAAATTCGCATCTTCCTTCAGGATCTTTTTGCCCGCCGAAAAGGTATACTTATTTGTGAAATTCACTTCACAAGCCGCCTCGACCTGCGGCAGGTTCTTCTTCAACTCCTCCGCGAGCAAGCCCGGCGTCGAATTCCCGGCGGTTACTCCTGATGCCGAAATTCCCCGCGCGTAAACCGTATAAAGCCGGTCCCCGTTCGCATGAAAAGCATCGACATTTTTTTCATCCCGCACCCATAGCAGGATCAGAAGACCGCAGGTCATACCCAGGGCAAGACCCGAAATATTGATGGCGGAAAACCCTTTGTTTATCCAAAGGTTCCGTAGCGCGGTTTTAAGATAATTGGTAATCATGCCAAAAAGTCCCCAAGCCATATGCCATATTACAAATATTTCATAATCAACAATAAAACCAAATCGACCGACCTTTCCTGTCCGCTCCCGATACACCCAATGTCCATTTTTGTCAGCTCGTTTTGCGCCACGACCCGATCCTTGCGTCCCAATCCGGGCCTTTTCTGTTCCATTTTGGGAACACCCCTCGTTTTCTTCGACCTCAACTCCTTCGCAATCAGTCAACAAGCATGTGGCACCTCGTTGGCAATAGTATAATTACCCATAAATCCAACCGTATGAAACCGCACATAACCCGTATTCTCTGCGGATTTCCGATAATCCTCCTGCCACTGGCGGGAATTGCCCAGCCGGCAATCGAATTTGCCAGCGGCTCAGGGCCTAACTCCAATGGTTCATCCATTGCGAACCAAGTCATTACATTCCAACAAAATGCGATCAACCCGGTTACGGGTACCTATATTCCGCTCACCCCGACCGTGACCGCCACCTTTGCAATTAGTAATCAGCAATATGTTCTGCCCGTCACCCAGAACCCCAGCGGTGCAGATGTCTCGTTTGGCGCCACCGACAACAATGCAGGCAAAACGCCCCTTCCCGCCCTTATTTTCCCGCCCATGAACGCAGTCAGCGCCCCTCCGGCAGCCGATTTCAGTTCTACGTCGAGCAATATCGGCACCGGAATGTCCATGGCCCAAAACTATGCCGTAGACATCTTTACCTCTGCCATGGGCCTTTACAACACCAGCTCGGTGACGAACGGTACATATTATATGGCCAACCTGACCATCACCTTCAGCGCTCCCATCACCAATCCGGTCATCCATGTCGTTGGAATGGGCGGTACCTCCGGCGCGCTGGGATTCACCACCGAATTGGTCTTGACTACAGCGGGGCTTACCATGACCGAATTATCCGGTTCGACCGAGTTCGCTGTGACAACCGGTGGCACCCAGATCGTCAATACCGCCGCAAACCCCACTTCTACGACCGGTGCCGGCGCGGCATCGGGATCAGTGATGATTAACGGGACCAGCGTGACCACCCTGACCTTCAAGATCTACCTCCGCGGTAACGGCAAGACCCCCACCTGGTCGACTGCCAATGAGCACGTCGGCGATGCCTGGCTGATCGGCGTTTCCGCAATCAATACTTTTGTTGCCCTCCCGATCGGTACGGCCTCCTTCACCGCCCGGTCGCAGCAACACGCCGTGAATCTGGAATGGACAACGGCGACCGAACAGAACTCGAGCTATTTCACCATCGAACGCAGCCAGGACGGCCTCAATTGGAACAACATCGGCCAGGTAACAGCGGCGGGTAACAGCCAGGACCTTCTGCAGTATAATTATGTTGACCAGAAGCCCATCACCGGGGCAAACTACTACCGCCTGCAGGAAGTCGCTGCCGACGGCTCATCAGCCTACTCGCCTATCCGGAACGTCGACTTCGCCGGCGCCGCCGCGACGATCAGCTGGTATCCCAATCCGACACACGACCGGTTGACATTAACAAGCAACAGCAACCTGCAATCGATAACCCTGACAACCCTCAACGGCCGGATCCTCCAGTCAGCCGAAGGGTTTACCTCAGGCCAGTCCCTCGACCTCAGCCGGTATCCATTCGGGATCTACTTCCTGATCATCCGGACCACCGACGGCCAGACGCAGACCGCTAAAATCGAAAAAAACTAACCCCCTGACAATCAATCGGTTTCAGAAATAAGGGAAAACACTTGCAGTACTGGCTTTTTGTAGCTACATTTACTGTGAATCCCTACCCAATGAAACCGCAATTTACCAGTATCCTTTGCGGAGTCCTGCTCATCGTATCGCCCTATGCAGGAATCGCACAACCTCCGGCCATCGAATTCGTCAATGGCTCCGGCCCGGCTGGCAACGGCTCTTCCCTTGCAAATCAAGTCATTACCTTCTGGGACAATGCGCTCAATCCCGTAACTGGAACTTATATTCCGCTCGGCTCGCCCGTGACGGCCACCTTTGCCATTAGTAACCAGCAATATATACTTCCCGCCACCCAGAACCCAAATGGCGGCGATATCTCTTTTGGAGCTTCCAACAACACCACCGGCAAACTGCCGCTATCCACGCCTCTTTTCACGGCGATGAACTTTATCAGCGCTGCTCCGGCAGGTGACTTCAGTTCTACCCTGAGCAATATCGGTACCGGGATGTCGATGACCTCGAATTATGCTGTAGAAATGTATACCTCGGTCATGGGCCTCTATAACGCCAACGTAGCGACCAACGGAACATATTACATGGCCAACCTGACCATTACGTTCAACGTACCCATTTCCAATCCCGTACTTCAGATAGTCGGGATCGGTGGATTCTCCGGCGCGCTGGGTTTCACTACCGACTTGACCTTGATAACGCCCGGGCTCACCATGACCGAATTATCCGGTTCGACCGAGCTCGCTATTACGGGCGGGGGCACCCAGATCACGAATACCGCTGCGGCACCCACGGCCACTACCGGCTCGGGCGCGGCATCCGGGTCTGTGGTGGTTAACGGCAGCAGCGTGACTTCCCTGACCTTTCAGCTCTATGTCCGCGGTGACGGTAAAACCCCGGTATGGGCTACTGCAAACGAACACGTCGGTGACGCCTGGTTGATCGGCGTATCCGCAATCAATACAATTACCACGCTCCCGGTTGGAGTAACCGCGTTTACCGCCCAGCCCCAGGGGAACACCGTGGATCTGCAATGGACTACGGCGACCGAACAGAACTCGAGCTATTTCACCGTCGAACGCAGCCAGGACGGCCTCAACTGGAGCAGCATCGGCCAGGTAACAGCGGCCGGTAACAGCCAGGAAGAGCGGCAATATAATTATGTTGACCAGAAGCCCATGACGGGAGCAAACTATTACCGCCTGCAGGAAGTCGCTGCCGACGGCTCATCGGTCTACTCACCCATCCGGAACGTCGACTTCGCCGCCGCCGCGATAGCAATCAATTGGTATCCCAATCCGACCCATGATCGCGTGACCCTGACGAGTAGCAGTGCCCTGCAATCGATCACGCTGATATCCCTCGACGGCCGGATCCTCCAGACAGCGGAAGGATTTACCTCAGGCCAGTCCATCGACCTCAGCCGGTATCCATTCGGGATCTATTTCCTGATCATCCGGACAGCCGACGGCCAGACCCAGACAGCTAAGATTGAAAGGAATTAGCATCCAAAAAAAGGATCGCCTTTGGATGTCTCCGCAATATCGAAGCCGGATAACGCTCGCTTACCTCCTCGTATAAAGTCCGTCGCACCGCCTCCGCTTTATTCTTCCCCGGAACCACCCCAAAAATATACTCCGCCCGCATCAACCCCGGTACCGTCACCGTCATCGCCCGCCTTGGCACCTCCTCCAACCCCCCAAAACATCCATCCCCCACCTGCTGCCCCCGACACGCCTCATCCAATTCCACCACCTTCACCAATTCCGGGTCATCGAACAACGCCGCATGCGGATCATTAAAAGCCAAATGTGTATTCTCCCCGATCCCCAGCACGACAATGTCGGTCGGCCGCACCTTCAACAACGCCGCATACGCACCAAAGTCCTCCATCAAAAACACCTCCCTAAAAGCAACCCGCCCAAACAATTTTTCCTTCAGAAAATTGCCAAAACCCTGCGGCGCATCCTCCGCCAACCCGATGTATTCATCCATATGGAAACCGTTCACCCGCGACCAATCCACCGGCATCCGGACCAACGCAGCCAGAAATTCATTCTGCGACGGCGCAGCCGCGAACATCACATTCGCCACCTCCCGACGCCCCAACACTTCCCCGATCGCCCCGCAAACCGCCTCCGCCGCCGCCACCCCCATGACCGCCCGATCCGCCGCCACCCGAACCTCCAACTGATCGACCTTAAAGATTTTCATAAACGACCCTCCCCCCGATCATCGTTAACGCGACATTGACCTCCTCATCCAAAATGATAATATCCGCATCCTTCCCCGCCTCCAGTGACCCCTTCGACCCATCGACCCCGATAATCCTTGCCGGTGTCGCCGTCATCATTCGCACCGCCTCCACCAACGGAATCCCCGCAGAAACCATCGTCCGGATCAGCCGGTCCGCCGTCGCCACACTCCCCGCAAACGCGCTCCGGTCCGGCAACTTCGCCACCCCATCCTCCACGACAACCGGCAAGCCCCCGTCAAGACCGCCCAGAATACTCTCCCCTTCCCCCATCCCCGCCGCCCGCATCGCATCCGTCACCAACACCGTCCGTTCCGCGCCCTTGATCCGATAAGCCAGTTGCAGCAACGGCGCCGGAAGATGAACTCCATCCGCAATAAGCTCTACGTCAATTTCGGGCACAAGGTAAGCGCATTCGACAGCCCCCGCATACCGCTGAAGTCCCCGCCTCGTGACCCCATTCATACACGAATAAAGATGTGTCGCCAGCGAAAACCCATTCCGGAAACCCTCCAACGTCTCCTCATACAACGCATCCGTATGCGCAAACGACCCCACGATACCCCGCGATCTCAGTTCCCGCCCAAACTCCAACGCCCCCTCCAACTCCGGCGCCGCGCTCCATCGCCGGATAAGATCCGGCGCCCGGTCGAAAATCGACCGGTACTCCGCCGACTGGGGTCGGCGGATGGAGCGCCCGTCCTGCGCCCCCTTCTGACTCATCGCCAAATACGGCCCCTCCAAATGAAGCCCCAGAAACTCCGCCCCCATCCCATTCACCTTTTTCGCCTCCCCATACACCTCCAGTATCTTAAACAACTTCTCCACCGGACAAGTCAGCGTCGTCGGCAGCATCCCCGTCGTCCCATAACGGGCATGCAAAGCCGCCACACCCAGGAACGCCTCCACCGTCCCATCCATGAAATCATACCCGCCCCCGCCATGTACGTGAATGTCGATAAACCCCGGCGCCACATACCGCCCCCCCGCATCAATCACCGTCGCCCCCGGCCCCTCCACCCCCCCCTCCGCACTCCCGCCTGCTCCCTCCGCGACCCGCAAAATCTTACCCCCTCCGACCACCACCGTCCCCCGCGGAAGAATTCCCCCCGGCGTAATCACCCGCCCATTATGAATTTTACATGTAACCATTTACCCCAAATATCGTTCTTCTTTATTTCCCCAAACCACCCTACCCTCCCTGATCGCCCAGCCACCCCGCCGCCGTTACTTTGCCCCATCGTTTTTACCTGCAAAACTTTTATTTTATGAAAAACCGCCTCTCCAAACTCTTTGGTTCCCGCAAATCCTCCTTTTTACCCTTCGAACCCACTAACCGCCGGATCAAGGTCTCCCTCCATCAACTGATCAACGACCTCCTCACCAGCCTCCAACCGCTTGCCCGCAGCCGCAACAACGTCATCCTGAACGGCGTACCCCAGGGTTTATGTTTTATCGCCGAAGAGAACATGCTCGCATTTAAACTCTGGAACCTCCTCGGTCATGCCCTTCAATCCCACCACAACGAACGTATCCACGTCTTCGCGCTCGTCGACGACCACCAAACCACCATTTCCGTTGAAAACGCCGGCCAAAATTACGCCCTGAGCATCCCCAACACCCGCCTCGCCATATAAGCCGTTGCAAATCTCCAATTCCTGTTTATCTTTGGCGCCCCGCAACCGCCAACTTAATGAAGTATCAACTCCTCGGCCGCACCGGCCTCAAAGTATCCGAACTCTGTCTCGGCACCATGGGCTTCGGCACCGAATCCGGCTGGGGCGCCGACAAGACCGCCAGCTTCTCCATCATGGAAGCCTTCGCAAACGCCGGCGGCAACTTCCTCGACACCGCCAATATCTACAAGCTGGGAACAAGCGAAAAGATCATCGGCGAATTCATCAACCCCCGCGACCGCGATTTTTTCGTGATCGCCACCAAATATTCCCTCCGCGACAACAACACCAACCCAAACGCCAGCGGCAACAACCGCAAAAACATGATGCGGAGCATCGAGCAAAGCCTCAAACGGCTGCAAACCGATTTTGTCGACATCCTCTATCTCCATATCTGGGATGACCTGACCCCCATCGACGAAGTGCTGAGGGGGATCGACGACCTCATCCGTCAGGGTAAAGTAAATTATGCCGCCATCAGCGATACGCCAGCATGGGTCGTCAGCATGGGAAACACGCTCGCAGCTGCAAATGGCTTGACCCAATTTTCTGCCTTACAGGTCGAATACAGCCTCCTCCAACGCACGCCCGAACGCGACCTCATCCCCATGGCCAATCATTTTGGGATGACCGTAACACCCTGGGCTCCCCTGGCCGGCGGAGCCCTCACCGGTAAATACCTCCGCGGCGAAAAAGGCCGGATAAAACCAGAAAGTAACCGCCGCGACGACAACAGCACCCGCATTACCCGCGAAGTCATGGCCGTCGCCGACCGTCTCGGCGTACAGCCCGGAAACGTCGCCCTCCAATGGACGCGTCAGCAGGGTTTCAATTGCATCCCGATCGTCGGCGCCACCCGTCTTGAACAATTACAGGAAAATCTTAAAGTAATCGACCTCGTCATCCCACCTGAAGACATCGCCCGCCTCAACGAAGCCAGCGCGATCGACCTCGGCTTCCCCGGCAAATTCTTCCAGGAAGATGGCGTGCGCCTCAACAACTACGGCGGCTTCTACGACCGCATCATTCGCCGGTCTTAACCCCGCCACCCCGCGTACCCACCCCCGGATACGGTTCCTCCCCCTTAGCCGCAAACCACAATATCCTGTTCATCAGCTCATCCTCCCCCCCATCCACATCCTTGAACGCCCGCGTCGCCGACAGCCGCGCATAATACGCCTCCTTTCCCGTCAATCCCACCATCCCCTTGTTCATCTTATTCAACGGGATCCGATTCGGAACAACGGTAAACACATTATCCGTCCGGGAACCCGCGAAGCAATCAAACATCGGTAGCGCCGTCGCGTCCAACACATTCATCGGCGGTAATCCCAGGATCTGCTCGATCGTCCGCACCATCCCCGTTTGGTTGTAATTGGTGTGGATCACCTGCCCCGTGACCGAATAGGGACTAATTACCAAACCCGTCGTCCGGTAGGGCGAGATATGGTCCCAGCCGCTTTGCGAATCATCCTCCGTCACAAAGATCACCGTACTGTCCCAGAAACGGCTATGGGTAACCGCCTCCACGATCCGACCCAACGCAAAGTCGTTATCGGCAACCATGGCCTGAGGTAGCGGCATGTTGGGCGACATCCCCGCCGTATGGTCATCCGGCAACGAAAGCACCATCAGATCGGGAAGAGAATCACCTGGAGCCTGCTCTGCCGTTTTCAGATCGTGGATAAAGATCTCTGCACGGATCTGGTCAGTAAAGATCAAATTGTCGCAATCCGGATAAGCCGGCGATATGATCGGCCGGATCCGCCCAATCGTCGTGGAATTGACAAAACCCTGATCCACATGGTCCTGATATCGGTTATAGATGTCTCCCCACGTTAACGAGTGGTCATAATGCGTCGTACACGCCTCGCCGTAAACCCGCACTTTTTTCCCATGGTCCATCGCGTCATTCCAGATAAAACCATTTTTATTGTAAACCAGCGCATCATCCTGCCGGTGCGGATAGCTTCTGAACCACGCCCGGACGCTCTTCTCGATATAGTCGGATGTCATCGCCGCATCGGTCCATTGGTGCCCCTCCGCCGAACATTTGCCGGACGCATAGTAATTGTCCATCAACCCATACCTGCCCACCAGCTGGTGCTGATTCGGCGTCACACTGTCCCCATAGATACAAAGCGCCGGCGCCCCCCTGCCCGCGGCGATATCGCCATACACCTGGTCATAGGTCTTGTTTTCCTTGATGATATAGATGACATGCTTGAACACGCTCGGCTCCCCGATCCGCTCCGGCACCGGTCTCGCCGCCACCCGCCGCCGCGGCCCCCGGTTGGTTAGCGCCAGGCGGAAGAACAGACTCTGCTGCCTTACTTGTTTTGTATAGGCCTTCAGCTCCTTTTCACGCGGAACCGGAATAATGCTCAAACTCGCCATCTCCTGGTGGATCTGATACGCCTCAACAGACCCCGGCGCGCCCGTACCATCTCTAACAGAACCCAGGACCCTTGAACCCTTGGCTTCAATATTGGCGACATAAAGCTCATTACCCAACAAGATGATCCCACCTGGATAGGCCTCCGTCGGGATAAATCCCCTGACAACCGTTTTCCCCTTCCCCGCCGACGAAACACCCGTCCCAAGCCGTACCACGCAAACGGCGTTGTCAAACCCATTCGTTACATAAAGGCTCGTTCCATTCGCATCAATCGCCAACGCGTTAGGGCTGCTGCCATAGTACGTAATATTACCGGAGAACAACCCCACCGGGATCGAATCCACAACAGCCGCCTGCCGCACATCCACCACACTCACATAATCGCTATTGCCATTACAGACATAAAGAAACAAACTATCCGGACTGGCCACAATCGCATTGGGATGCAGCCCGAGACCAAGCTCGCGAACCAGCGATCCGCTCCCCGCATCGAACACCGACAGACTTCCCCTCGCCGTAGCGCCCGTGACAGGATTGGTATAAACACTCCCCCACGGCGTACCAGCATGTTCCAAAGTCGTATCCGTCACCACCGGCCCCGCCCAGTTCGTTACATAGATTTTATTGTCGATGATCTTCAACCCATATGGCGCTTCCCCCGTAGGGACCGTCCAAACAATCTGTTGGTCCGAAAACCGGATCTTCAGCAATTGATTGTTCCCGTTGAGCACCACATAGAGGTACGGAATGCCTCCCTCTACCTGCACCGCAATATCATTCGGCAGCGCGGCCGCCGCCGGCGCTACCGCAGCCACCGACAGCGAACTTACCTTCCCGATCCCCGTGCTATCCCACGCGGCAGTCATCACCGCGGACGAATGCGATGTGCCCGCGCTCCACACGAGATAAACCTGCCCGTTATACGAAAAGGATTTGATCCCCGAGTAGGTGCTCATAAGTCCCTTCACCTGCGACGATGGGTCTTCCCGATAGGACCACCGCTGAACAACCTCCCGCGTACCCGCATCAACCACGGCAATCCCATAACGGTCTTGCACCGCCACATGCCGGCCGTCCGGCAGGATAGAGAAATCCAGCGCATGGTTCTCCACTTTTGGGTCCCCGAACGTGACCACCTTACCCGCCGAGCGGACCAGCCGGTTAAACGGCATCAGCGTAAATGAACCCCCTTCCATGAGGGTGCTGTCTTCATACCCCGCCCTGAACCGACTGCCCTCCTGGGCCGCCAGCGATCCACACATAATAAAAAAGAGAAACGTGAAGAGGAGCCTGCTGTATATCATGAACCCAAATTACGTAACCTGACCCAATTTCCGATGGTCGCCACGATTTCTTAACCTTGCCTATCCCGCCTCGCCTTTCCCATGCTCCCCAACGACCCGCCCCTCCCCAACGACCCGCCCCAATCCCGCGTCCACGGAAAATATTTCTACTTCCAAATTTTCCCGCTATATTTTCCCTGGAAAATATTTCTATCAATAAATTTTCCTCCCTCCCAATGCACAAAAAAGAAATAGCCGAGCAATGCCTCCAGCGCTTCCTGACCTCCGGTATCCGGAAAATGACCCTCCAGAAGATCGTCGCCCCACTCGGCATTTCCACCAAAACCGTATACAAGTACTTTCCCGACAAAGAAGCCCTGCTGGAATATTGCCTGGACCTTCACTATAGCCGCCTGCTCAAAGGCATCGAGCCGATCCTGAACTCCGGCAGCCCCGTCGTCCAGCTATTCCAGATTTGGATACACGCCACCCGCGCAGATTTCGGCGCCAGCCACATCTTCTACCACGACCTGAATTACTATTACCCCCGGTTGCAGGACAAGATGATCCGGAAACACGCCCGAACCACCAGTCAACCCGTCCTGGAAATGTTCGAAGCCGGGATCGCCCAGGGCTATTTCCGAAAAGATCTCCAGCCCCCTGTTGTCCTCGAAGGCATCAGCGTCATCTACACCACCCTCACCCGGACCGACCAATTCGCTAAATACAAACTAGCCCCCTTCACCCTGGCCGCCAACACCGTGGAGGTATTCCTCCGCGGCATCTGCACCGCCAAAGGTCTCGCGGAGCTGGAAACCAACAGGGAATTAACCTCATTCACCGCTCAACCCCAACTATAACATGCGAATATTATTACTGACAACGATTTTGTCGCTGCCCTCCATTGCGCTTAATCCTAATTTTGCATCCAATTCTAACTATGGCGAATTCGCCGCAGTTAAAATTTCCCCCGAAAACAGTACCTCGCCGACCCCCCTCCCGGACAACCCCGCCCTCGCACCACTCCTGACCCCCTCCACCCTCGCCCTCCTCCCCGCTCCGCGACGCCTCACCCTCGCCGACGGCCGCTTCCCCCTCACCCCCGCATTCAATATAACGGTGGAAGTCCCCGCAAAAGACACCATCCTCTGCGCAGCCGCCAACCGCATGTACCAAACCCTCAATCGCCGCACCGCACTTTACTTCAATACCCAATACATAACACCGCAAACCCCGAAAGACAGCTGCCAGATGCAAATCAGCATCCACCAGCCGACCACCCGCCAGATCGGGACCGACGAAAGTTATACCCTCACGATTTCAGATACCAGGATCAGTCTCGACGCCCCCACCACAACCGGGGCCCTGCACGGGCTGGAAACCCTGCTCCAACTCGCAGCCAATGACCACGGTTCCTGGTACTTCCCCGCACTCACCATCAACGACGCACCCCGGTTCGCATGGCGCGGGCTTATGATCGATGTGGCCCGTCACTTCATTCCTATAGACGTGCTCAAACGCAACCTCGACGCGATGGCGGCCGTCAAAATGAACGTCCTCCACCTCCACCTAAGCGACGACGAAGGATTCAGAATAGAATCACACGCCTTCCCCCTCCTCCAGGCAAAAGGCTCCAACCAGGACTTCTATACCCAGGCCCAGATGAAAGACCTGATCAGCTACGCAACAAACCGCGGTATCATGATCGTCCCGGAATTCGACATGCCCGGACATACAACCGGCTTTCTTTCTGCCTATCCCGAACTTGGCTCCGCCCCCGGCCCCTACACCCCCGGCCCGCGGTATAATTTTAACTCCGGCAAACCGATGAACATTGGTGATATCATGCGAATGGTAACAACCATGCCCACCCCAACCTTTGACCCGACCAAAGAGTCGACCTATATTTTTCTGGATAAATTCTTGGGCGAAATGGCAGCCTTGTTCCCTTCCCCTTACCTCCACATTGGCGCTGACGAAAATAACGGCGCCGCCTGGAAGGCCAATCCCGCCATCGCCTCCTTCATGAAAAACCACCAAATGAAAGGAACCCCGGACCTCCAGGCGTACTTTGTAAGAAAAGTCCAACAACTCGTCACCAAACACGGTAAGCAGATGATCGGCTGGGAAGAAGCCTATTCGCCCGACCTCCCCAAAAGCCTCCTTGTCCAGGTATGGAACGACGGGACCTACGCAAAAAAAGCCCTCGCCCATGGCAACAAGATCATCGTCTCCAAAGGGTTTTATCTGGATGTCTTTATGCCTGCCTATATCCACTACGCAAACGACGCGATCCCCGCCGAAGCCCCCGAAACCATCTCCAACGCCTCCCCCACCCCCGACTCCAGCCTCTTCCTCGGCGGCGAAGCCGCCATGTGGAGCGAAGTCGTCGACCGATTCAACATCGAGACCCGGATCTGGCCGCGCGCCGCCGCCATCGCCGAACGCCTCTGGAGCCTCGCATCCGTCAAAGACCCGGATGACATGTATCGCCGCCTGTTCGTTATAAGCCATCAGCTCGACGAGCTCGGCGTACAACACCTCGCCGACTATCAACGCAACCTTCGCCGCCTCGCCGGAGAAAGAGACATCGCGCCGCTAAAAATGCTCACCGACGTCCTGACCCCGGTCAAGGGCTACAAAAAAATGTTTGCCAAAATGGGCACCCCTCCCGGCATGAACTACCAAACCACGCCCCTCGTCACAGTGTCAGACATCATTTTTGTCGATTCGGAAACCAAGCGCCGCTTTCGAAAGGCCGTCACCACGTACCTGGCGACCCAAGATCCCACTGCGACCCAAGACCCCACTGCCACCCAATTAATCCGGGATTACCTCCACGAGTGGACCACAAACGACGACGCCTTGAACGACTACTTCACCCAATCCCCGATCCTTCAAGCCATCGCGCCCCATTCACACAACCTCCAAAAAGCCGCCGCCATCGGCCTGGAAGCAATGGACAGTATCACCGCCGGCATCCCACCAAACCCTACCTGGATCCAGGCAAAGCTCGCCACCCTCGCCGAATTCAAGAAAGCCTATGGTGAAACCGAACTCGCCATCCTCCCCGAGATCGAAGCGCTTGTCACCCGCCACCTAACACCCGAACCCGCCACCTATCCCATGTTCTAATTCAAACCTTACTTTTCCCCGACATTATTCACCATCATCGACTTCCCATCCGTGATGATCACCTTCGCATTCGGCGATTTCACCAGCTCCTTCGTTACCTCAATACTCTTATATTTCAACAGCTTGTCGGTCAGCGACGACCCGATCGTCAGTTGATAATTCCTGATCGAATTGGCATCGATCTGCATGATCAGCGAATCATTCCGCTGCTTATCCAGCGAAAACTTCAACTCCTTTGCCCGCGTCTCCAGATCGAAATCTTCCTGCTCCCGCTTCGTCTGCAACTCCAGTTTGGTGAGCTTGGCCACCTGATCCGCTTTCGCCTTGTCCTCGATCGCCCGTAGTACCTGCTCCGGCATGTCGATATCTTTAACCAACACGTCATCCAGCACAATCCCATACGGTGCAATCGCCGCCCTCAGATGATCTTCAATATTCTGCTCGATCGTCTCCCGCTCCCCAAGCAACTCGACAGCCGAATACGTCATCGTATATTCCCGGACGATCGCCATGAAATTGTTGACGACAATCTCCTGCCCATAGTTCGTACCAACCTGCGTGTAAATCTGCGGCGCCGCGTCGGGCTTAATGTGATACAAGGCCGTCAGGTACATTTTCACCTCGAGCCCCTCTTTCGTCGGCGGGGTCATGACGGTAGAATACTCGGTAATCCGCGTGCTGAACTTCAGAATTTTTGAAGAGAAGATGTTGAAGTGATGCCGCCCCGGCGATAGGATACCCGGCTGTATCACGCCCTTGTGAACGACGAAACCAACTTCACCCGGATTAATGGTCTTGCAGCCTACAGCGCCCGCCGCCACAACAAGCAAAAGGATCCCCGCACACCATGTAAAGGATTTCGGAAAAAAATTCGGTGGAAACTTAATTTTTTTCCTCAACGTCATAATGTCTGCAATTTTCGCCCTTTGGGACGAGAAATTGCGAACCAGACTACGTCCGGTTAAGGCGTTTTTCATAAACCAACGGTTTTTATTTGCAATAAAGATTAGCGCACCGAAGATAATTCCACTGCCCGTTAAGCCGTGGTTAATCTCCGCACGTTTTTCCTAACCGTTAGTTAATGGGACCGTCGCCCTTCCCCTATTTCGTATTGATATACTGAACAGCCTGGTCCACCACCAGATCATCCCCCGCTAAATAAGCCGCATTCGTTTCCCGCGCATAAATATCCGGCGGGACCCCTACCCCTTCATAGATATCGCCATTGACGTACTTGAACATAGACGAGCTGGTATAGACGAACATATATCCACCCGATCCAAACGTCGCACTGCCGATCGTGAACTGCCCGCCATCGAAATACACGGAGGAGGTCAGCGGGCCGTTTGCGCCCCAGGTCCGCGTACCGATGAACTTACCATTCCCATTCGGCAAACTCTTAATGGCCATCGTCGTGATCTCCGACATGCTTACCGACAGGTGATCCGCCAACGCCACAACGGGCACGGTCACGTTGACGGCGCCCCCAACCCAGGGTTTAACAACCGCCGGCGCCCAGGGCGAATAATCAAGCCGGTTGACGCCATTCTTATAACGCGTATACCCGAACGTATACTCCGACGTGGTCAACTGCCCCACCAGCAGATCCAGGTCGCTGATCTCGCCTCCGCCATTCCCGCGCAGATCGATGATGATCCCCTTCAGGGCAGGGACGCCGCTATGCAATACCCGGAAGAAGTAATCGAACACCGGATATGTATTATTGCCCGCCTGCGAGATCGCAAAAGCGCTGAAATACAAATAAAGAATATTCCCGTTGATCGTACCGCTGACTGCAGTGAACGGTTCATTGGACCCTTCCAGATTGATCGTATCGGTTCCGATGTGAAGAGAAGAGGGATCGATGTATTTTGTCGGGATCAGCGAGTCCAGAACCGCTCCCGGAAACGCGCTGTCCGTAAAATAATTGGGGTCCGTTAGGAGCTTGCGATACTGAGAAGGGCTGAAGCCGTTGCCCGTGAGCATAAATTCCAACGTATAGTGCGAATCGATCAGTCCCTGGGTCATTTGCGCAAAATATTGTTCCGCCAGCGCTTCATGCGCACTGTCGAAAATCGTCAGCTGATCGAACTTTGGCTTGTATACCGTATACATATTGTCCCAGTTGGTCGTATCGATGCCCCAGAATACATAGTTCGTGTTCATGCCGTTCCAGAAGGATTGGAAAATATCAGGGTAATTGTCGCCGGGATAATCGGTGGCTTCGGGCGATGAGCTGATGGTTTTTCTACAGCCGGCTAGCAGCAGGAAAACCCCCGCAGCCCAGACAAAAGCCACACGAATGAAGACCTGCGCAGCCCAAGCGAATCCATTTTTTTGTTTCATGACCGGGAATGCTTTTTAAAAAGGGTGGAGATAATCTTTTTTACCTCGACGGTAGCGCCGAGCGTCAGCCCATAATTATCATTGTATCGCGGAGCCTGATTGGTCTCATAGTGCTTTTCCTGATCGGTCATTGCCCTGTAATAACGGCCTTCGATATAGAACGTATAGGTTTGAAAGAGCTCGTAGCTGATGCCGAGACCGCCGATCAGCCCAAACTCAAACCGGTTGTCTTTCGTGCTGTTGAAGCTATAAGCCTGGTTATAGCTATACCCATAGTTCTCACCCAGGATACTCGTGGGATTGACCGTTTCATAAGCCGTATCTACCTCGTTCAGGATATTCGCTTCCACACCCTGGATGCGGCTGCTCTTCCAGTACGCGGCATATCCGCCCAGATCTACGAAACCCCGGAGCGCCTTGCCGCCAAACGAAAACCGAAGGCTCAGCGGCAGCTGCAGATAGGTGTTATAGTTCTTCTGGTAAACGCCCGTAAAGAATCCCGTTCGCACAATATCATAATTTTTTTGAATGTAGGTCGGGGCCGTTTGGAGACTCAGCCAGTCGAAGAACCGATAGCCCACCGGAATCCCGATATTCCAGCCATGCATTCCATCATACTTGGTAAATGGCTCACTCGCATTGCTGGTCGTCAGATAATTCATGTTCGGCCCCCCTTCCACGCCCAGATACAGCTGACACCTGGCTTGCAAACTACACAGCAGCAGAAGCACGCTCGCTACGCAGCTAAAGGTCAATACCCGCATAATTCAATAGTTTAAAGGCCGGCCTTCCGCCGACAATTAGTGGAATACGTGATTTTTTGGAATATGGTTGCCCTATGCAATAATCGGGCCCGCGCGTAGAACGCGCGGGCCCGCCCTCCCGAAAATATCCCCTCACAACGACCGCTTCAGCAGGTCGACCGCCCGCTCCTGCTCGCGGAAATCCAGCGACGCAAAACCCAAACCCTTTGAATTATATTTCAAATTCCCCGTATCATAATCCGTTCCATCACTCATGATCAACCCATTCTTATATGCCCGCTGCACCACAGTTGGAAGGTCATGATCCAGGAAATTGGCCCACACCGCCATCCCGCCCTCCGGAATTTTAAACGCAAGATGCCCCTTCAGCTCCCGCCGAAGTACGGCACAAAAATGGTCACGACGCTCCCGATACAACCTTACCGACTTCTTGATATGCCGCCCGATCGTTCCGTCTTTATACAACTCAGCGATCGCGTTTTCGATCAGACTGTCCCCCTGGGTATCGATCGCCTTCCGCAAGGAGGTCGCGCTTCGGATAAACCGCTCCGGAGCCACCATGAACCCGACCCGGATCGCCGGCGCCAGCGATTTACTCAGCGCCCCGATATAGATGACATTCCCGTTCCTGTCCAGGCTCGCCATTGGCATCATCGGACGTTTGCCATATTGAAAATCATAGTCATAGTCGTCTTCGATGATCGCAAACTTATATTTCGCCGCCAATTCAAGTAAATGAAGCCGTCTCTCTGAAGTAAGCGTCACGGTTGTTGGATGATGAAAATGTGGAATCACATAAACCATTCGGACCGGCTTGGTTCTACAGATCTTTTCTACCCGTTCCGTATCGATGCCCATTTCGTCCATCGGGATGAAACTTATCCGCGCACCCGCCAGTTGGAAAGTATGGTTGGCCCGCGCATACCCCGGCGTTCCGACAATGACTACCTGATCCCGCCGGATGAGAAGCGAAGCGGCAATATACAACCCCATCTGCGTCCCTTTGGTGATCAGGATATTCTCCGGCGTGATCGAAAGTCCCCTGGTGTCATTCAAGAACGCAGCCAGCGTTTCCCGAAGGAAAAAAGTTCCCTGCGAACCCCCGTAGGTCAGGTATTTCTTGTTGAACGATAACCGGGAAAAACTTCTGAGGCACCGGACAAGATCCTCGATTGGCGCAAGACGCGGATCGGGAAACCCATCGTCGATTGCCAGTTTCCCCGCCGGCGGAAACTCCTGGGAATAATAAGGCAGGACCTTTTTCTCCTCATACACAAAACCCGGTCTCTCGGGCACGTGAAAGACCGCAGCCGGATCGGTCGATGAGACCGCGGCCTCATCAGTCAATTTCTTCGGGGAAAGCATGGGCAGGTTGATTTTGACAAACGCTCCTTTCTGCGGCCGGATCTCCAGCCAACCCTGAGATTCCAGCTCGTTAAACGCCGCCACAACCGTAAGCCGGTTAATGCCCAGCAAGTCCGCCAAACGCCTCGCGCCCGGAAGCCGCAGCCCTTTCCTGAGCTTCCCCTGCCGGATGCCCTGGATGACCGCCTGCGTGATCTGCAGATAAACAGGCGTTCCGGAGGTCTTATCGATCTGGATTAGTTCATCGAACATCTGGCCTAGTTGATATCTTGCAACTGGATTATTTGTCTACTCCAGTAAAGGTATAGCTTTGACCCATAAAATTCACCGATATGGCTCGCACATTTTTTCTCATACTCCTTACTTTCCTCGCGATCTCCGCTTCCGCCCAGATCGACAGCTTCCCCTTGCCGCCCCTGAAGTTCGCGCCCAACGGCGACCTGATCATTACCGCCTCCCCCGAATCATCCAACAAAGACTTCGAATTCTTCGTCGGAAATTGGACCATGAAGAATAAACACCTTAACGCCCGGCTCCAGGGTTGTAAAGAATACACCGAATTCGAGAGCAGCACAGAAGACCATGCTGGCCTGGAAGGGATGGGAAATTTCGATGTTACACGCCGTCAACTTCCCGACGGCACCGTGTACGAAGGCAGAACGATCCGCACCTTCGACCCCCAAACCAAACTCTGGCGGCTTTATTGGTTGGACAGCAAAGGCGGCCCGATCGACCCGCCTCAGATCGGTTCCTTCCACAACGGCATCGGCCTCTTCTTCGCCAAAGATTATCAGGTAGGAAGACCCGTTATTATCGTATTCCGATGGGACAAGACTAACCCTAACCAGCCGGTCTGGGGCCAGGCATTTTCGGACGATAACGGCAAGACATGGGAATGGAACTACTCCAACACCTCCTACCACGTCAAATAAGAAAAATCCCGTATATTTAGAGATGCCAAAACCGTTTGCCATCTTCTTCGGTTTTTTTCTCTTAGACATCTCCGCAACTGCGCAGGATGAAACGCTAAAGACGCTGCTCAATCGCGTAAGCGAATCCTCCCTTCAAACAAATCTCCGGAAGATTGCCGGACCCGGGATGGATGGAAGGATGGCGGCCTCCAAAGGTGACGAGCTTGCTATTCAATACATCGCAGCCTGGTTTAATACCCATCATCTGGCTAATCCATACAGCACCTCCACACCATACCTGCAATCAGTGCCGCTGCTGAAAGTGGATTTCCAAAATTCCACCCTTTCCGTGGGAGACAAACCCTACGGTTTGTACAAGGACTGGACCTATTTTATGGTCGATAAAGCCGGAACGGCGACCAATACCGAAGTTGTCTTTATCGGCTATGGCCTTTCCGTCCCGGCGTACGACGACCTCAAGGATGTGGACATCACCGGGAAATTGGTCCTTTTCCGATCGGGCGTGCCGAAAGATTCAGCGGGAAAACCTTTGTTCGCAACCGGCCAAATCCCCAATTTGTCAACCCAGTTGACCGCAGTCCGCAGCCTGAACCCGCTGGGCATGTTGATGTACATTGAAGATCCCATTGCTGAAAACGCCACCTCGCTAAAGGAGATTAAAGCGCTATACCCCTACCACGAATTTGGTACCCCGGGTTTTCCCTTATTGACCGGCGCAATCATCTCCAAAGACCTCGCGACTACCATCCTCGGCGGCAGCGTCGACTCCATCTACGACCTCATCAATCGGTCCGGTAAGCCCCACTCCTTTAATACACATAAGCAAGTGAGCCTGTCGATCGTCGAAACGGATGATCACCGCGAGTCCTCAAATGTCATCGGTATCATCCCCGGAACCGACACCTCCCTCGGAGCCATCATAATAACCGCACACCACGACCACCTGGGGACTTTCGACGGCAAAACTTATTACGGCGCCGATGACAACGGTACCGGCACCGTAGCCATCTTGGAGATGACCAAAATCCTCGGCGACGCAGCCGCACAAGGCACTCGACCAAAAAGAACCCTGGTGTTTGTTTCAACCGCTGCCGAAGAACAAGGTCTGATCGGTTCCACCTGGTACGCGAGTCATCCCGTCCTTCCACTCGTCAAAACATCCTATCATCTCAACATCGACATGTTCGGCAGGGTCGACAGCTTCTACTCCGGCAAACGCCCCGACAGCAACTATGTCTATACGATCTACAAGAATTTCCCCGGAGAAAAAATAAAAGCAATCAACGAGGCCTGCTGCCAACTCCTACTCGACACATTATATAATAAGAAAATAACGCCCACATCCAACGGCCTGATGGCCCGCGCCGATGACCTTCCGTTCATAAAGGCGAACATCCCCAGCCTCTGGTTCTTCGGCGGCTATCATCGCGACTACCACGAACCGACCGACACGCCCGACAAGATCAATTACGCCTTACTAAGGCGCCGAACCCAACTGGCCCTCGCCACGCTCTGGCAACTCGCTAACGAATAATCCCGGACAACCCACCCGTGTCGATCCGCTTCGACTCATACTCCTCCTTCCACACATGCTTCCACCTCCGGTGACTCCACAGCCACATATCCGGCTGCCGACGGATCACCCCCTCCAGGTACCGCACATATTCACGCGTCAGCTCGCCTTCCGCCAGCTCCGCCGCATCCATACAAGCGATCTTTATCGTGGCATGATAATGCCCGCGCCGTGGCTTTTCGATCGAAGCAAAAACCACCGGCAAATGCCCGCTGCGCGCCCCTTTCTCCGGCCCGGCTGCGAAAGCGGTCGGTCTGCCCAGGAAGTCGATCCAGTATGCATTCTGCATATTCCCCGGACTTTGATCCGCCACAAGCCCCAGCAGGTATTGAGCGGACAGATAAGGTACAATGGCCTCCCGCATATCCGGCGCCGACAAAAAGACATTCCCGTTCCGCGTGCGGAGCCGATAGAACAGTTTCTCCAGCGGCTTGTTGCTGATGGGCATGTATACGACAAGGATCTGGTATTTCGTCAGCGCGGTCAGCACCAGTTGCCCCCATTCCCAATTGAACGTGTGGCCCAGATGCATCTGGACAGACTTACCAGTCGGATACAATACATCCAGCGCGCTTACATCCACCGTGAAACGCCGGGCCAGCCATCGATCACTCGCCGATACCAGCTTCACCACCTCGATAAACGAATCGATAAAGTTGTGGTAGAATTTTTTAGCAATCCGAACCAGTTCCTCTTCCTTTTTCTCCGGAAAAGCCTTGCGCAAGTTGTCCATCACCAACTTTCGGCGATAACCGATGACGTAATAAACGATGCCATAAATGCCATCCGACAAGAGGTAAAGGATCCGCATCGGAAGCAGCGACAAGACATAGAGGAACCCGTATAAAATAGAATACATACCGCTGAATGTAAGGAAATTCCCGGAAATTTGCCGCTGACAATGAGCCACCTGCCAAAACTACTGATCTTTGTCTTCGCAATCCCCGCGACGGCCTTCAGCCAGACCCCCGACAAGCCACGCGACACGCTCGCCCCGGCGCCGAAAGCAAAAACCATGCAGGAAGCCACCGTAACCGGCCACACCCCACCCGTGCAACACAAGAAGGACCGGACCATCATCAACGTCGAGGCCTCCCCCACCAATACCGGCGCAACCGTCCTCGAAGTACTGGAAAAATCCCCCGGCGTCACCGTGGATCGCAACGGCGGTATCACCCTGAACGGCAAGCCCGGCGTCCTCGTCATGATCGACGATAAACTATCCTATCTCACCGGACAAGACCTCAACAACCTCCTAAGTAGCATGAATGCCGCAGAGGTCTCGAAGATCGAGCTGATCCCAAACCCTCCTGCCCGGTATGACGCGTCGGGCAGCGCCGGCATCATCAATATCCGAACAAAGCGAAGCGACAATGCCGGCTTCAATGGCAGCCTCACCGCCTCCTACGCCCAGGGCGTCTATCCCAAGACCAACAACAGCCTCGTACTGAATTACAAATCGGGCCACATCAGCACCTTTTTCAACTATAGCATCAACGACGTCGGATACCTGACTAATCTCTATGCATACCGCCAATATTATGATCAGCATAATAACGTCACCGCCATCCTGCAACAGCCTTCGTATTTCACCGGTACCGTCATCAACAACACGGCCAGGACCGGGTTGGACTATTCCCCGTCGGCCACCACCACGATCGGCCTTGAGCTTACCGGTGTCGATATTCACCGGCATGGCAACAACACGGGCCGCGCCAATTGGCTGGATGCCGCCGGAAACATCGACTCATCGGTACTCACCAGGACCACGCCGGACAACAGTTTCAGGAACGGAGCCATCAACCTCCATGCCCGGCAATCCCTGGCAACGAACACCGAATTACGGCTGGACCTCGATTACCTCCACTATAGTATGCTGCAAACACAAGCCTACGACAACCAGCTGCTGGAGCCCGGCGGTTACGATTCGGTCTTCAGAAGCTCCATTCCAACAACGATCGACATCTATTCGGGTAAATTGGACCTCGAAACCCCACTAACCGCCACCCTCACCCTCCAAACCGGCCTCAAAACATCCTCCAGCCACACCTCCAACGCCGCCACCTATCAGGACCTCGAATCCCGGCAATGGGTGACCGATGAAACCCGAAGCAACCAGTTTACCTACCAGGAGAATATTCAGGCCGCCTACGCGTCCGTCGAAGGGAAAACTCACCCGATCAGCTATCAGGCCGGTTTACGCTACGAATACACCGCATACACCGTCTCCGCTATCTCCCACAACTACGGCAGCTTCTTCCCAAGCGGCAATCTTTCCTGGCTTATCGACTCGCTGCACCGCCTGACCCTTACGATGGGACGACGGATAGACAGACCGCCCTTTCAAAACCTGAATCCCTTCCTCTATATCATTAATAAATACACGTACGAAACCGGCAACCCGTACCTCCTCCCCCAATACAGCTGGAATTTCGAGCTCACCCATCAGTATGGGGACCTCCTGACCACAACGCTGTCGTATAGCCTCCTGACAAACTACTTTTCCCAGATCTTCCTGTCGGATTCAACCGGCACCATCCTGTACTATACACAGGGAAATGTCGGGACCGTGAACAACTTCGGCGCTTCCGAAAGCGTCAACCTCAAGCCGGCGCGCTGGTGGGCCCTCCAGACCGGCGCCTTTTTCAATCATAAACAATTCCGGGGTTTCAACGGAAACAACTATTCGTCGACCATCAGCCAGCTGACCGTGAATGTCAACAACCAATTCACCTTCCCGAGCGGCTACACCGCCGAACTCACCGGCTTCTATTCCACCCGCGCACGTGAAGACATTCAGGAGCTGCAGTATCCGACCGGCCAGGTCTCAACTGGTCTCAGCAAAACGGTTCTAAAGAAAAAAGGAACCATCAAACTCAGCTTCCGCGATATCTTTTATACGGGCTCCTTCTCCGGGCTGACCTCCTTCCCCGATGCCAGCGAATATTTCAAGATCAAAAGAGACAGCCGGGTAGTCGCACTATCCTTCAATTACCGCTTCGGAAAGTCTTATAAAGTGACCAAACACCAGGGCGGCGCAACGGAAGAGGAAGAACGGGTACAGAACGGAAATTAACCCATACCGGACAAGCAGTGTATCGAAATCGTGCAATTTCTGACCAAAAAAGATAGACAACTCGCTGAATCTCAAACCTGTAATCAACCGGCATCCTTCTTGTCCCTTACCCCGTACAAATCATGCATATGGTTGGAAATTATTTCAAAACCGCCTGGAGGAGCTTAAGCAAAAACAAAACCTTTACTACCCTAAATGTGACGGGATTGTCGATTGGTCTGGCTTGTTCACTGCTGATAGCTCTATATGTCGTCGATGAATTAAGCTACGACAGGTTCAATGCCCATGCGGACCATATTTACAGGATCGGCGAACAGGTCAGGTTCGGTGATTTCAATTACAACGGAGCGGAAGTACCGGGAATACTGGCGCCGGTTCTTGCCAGGGATTTTTCCCAGGTCGAGCAGTATGCCCGCTTCAAGGTCAGCCCCGGCGTCGTTATCCGAAAGAACAATGAGAATATCCGGGAGGATAGAGTCGCCTACGCCGATTCCTCGCTGTTCAACGTTTTTTCATTGCAGATGATCGCCGGGAACAAAGAGACCGCACTGAAGGAACCGCATAGCCTGGTGATCACCGAAAGTGCCGCCAGGAGATACTTCGCCAGCCCCGATGTTATAGGAAAGACGCTTTCGATTGATGGCACTGATTATAAGATCACCGGCGTCATCGAAGATATCCCCAGACAATCCCATTTCAACTTCGATCTGTTCATGCCCCTTGCTGAATTAGAATCAAGCCGGAATGACTCCTGGATCACCTACAACTTTCAGACCTACCTGCTCTTGAAGCCCGGCGCCGATGCCGGGAAGTTCGAAAAACAACTGAACCGGGCGGTAGACCAATATATGGCCCCGGAGCTCAAGGCAAAGTTGAACACCAGCGAAGCCGATTTCAAAAAAGCAGGTAATTACATCAAGTACAGCCTGATGCCGCTTACAGACATCCACTTGTATTCCGATGTGGCCGATGAGCTTGGGACCAACAGCAGCATCCAATATGTCTACATTTTTTCATCCATTGCCATTTTTATTTTATTGATCGCCTGCATCAACTTCATGAACCTTTCTACCGCCCGTTCTGCAAATCGCGCAAAAGAAGTCGGAGTAAGAAAGGTATTGGGAAGCCCGCGGAATAACCTGATCGCCCAATTCCTCATAGAGTCCCTGGTTACCTGCTTTTTCTCTTTCGCAATAGCCATTGCGATCGTCTCGTTGGGTTTACCGCTTTTTAATCAGCTGGCCGACAAGCAGATCAATGTATCCGTTTTATCAAGGCCCACCATTTTATTGGGCATCTCAGCACTCCTTATTTTGGTAAGCCTGATCTCCGGCAGCTATCCTGCATTTTTCCTTTCTTCTTTCCAACCCATAAGAGTGCTGAAGGGCAATCTGTCGATGGGCTTTAAAGGCTCGGCATTGAGGAACACGCTCGTAGTTCTCCAGTTTACCATTTCCGTCATTCTAATGATCGGAACCCTCGTAATTTATTACCAGCTTCGCTATATCAGGGACAAGGATCTGGGTTTTAATAAAGACCAGGTATTACTGCTGCAAAACACCACCGCGCTGAACAACAATACAACCGCCTTTACCAACGAATTGTTACAAACGCCGGGGGTGAAAAATGTGACCACCTCCGGTTTTTTGCCCGTGACGGGCATGAGAACGGCCCAGGGCTTCATCACGGTCCCGCATTTCGATGGCAAGAATTTTACCCTGATGCAGGCATGGCCGGTTGATGAAAGGTACCTACCCACATTCCAGATACAATTGAAAAGCGGAAGGAATTTTTCCCCACAGTACCGAACCGATTCCACAGCCGTAATCATCAATGAAACGGCAGCAAAAATATATGGGGGCGTTGACCCCTTGAACAAAAAGCTCTATATGCTCACCGACCTCAAAGGGGCATTCGCTGCTTACAATGTTATTGGGGTGATAAAAGACTTTAATTTCAACTCGCTGCGCGAGCAGGTGGCGCCATTGGTTTTGTCTCTCCAGCAAGACAATGGAGGCATGGCCCTTCGGATCGCGGGTCGCGATATTCCGGGTTTGTTTGGCGAAATAAAAGCAAAATGGAAGTCACTGGCGCCTTCCCAGCCGTTCAGTTATACCTTCCTGGATGATGAATTCAACAAGCAGTATGGCGCTGACCAACGCCGGGGAGCGATCTACCTGGTATTTTCGATCCTTGCTATTCTTATTGCTTGTCTTGGCCTGTTTGGCCTTGTCACTTTCGCGGCCGAACAGCGCGTAAAAGAGATTGGCATCCGAAAAGTGTTGGGTGCCGCCGTCCCCGATATTTTCGCCATGCTATCCAAAGATTTCATCAAATTGCTCTTATTGTCCATTTGCATTGCATCACCGATCGCCTGGTGGGTGATGAGTAAATGGCTTCAGGACTTCGCCTACCGGATCACCATCAGTTGGTGGATGTTCGGGGCAGTGGGCGCTTTAAGCCTGCTGATCGCAATAGTTACACTAAGTTTCCAGGTAGCCAAAGCAGCATCTGCCAATCCGGTGAAGAGCCTGAGGGCCGATTAAAAAATATTACCATGTTTAAGCACTTCCTGACGATCGCCCGCCGCCGCCTCCTGAAGAACAGAATGTCCACACTCATCAATATCGGCGGCCTTTCCATTGGTATGTCCATCGTGATCCTGATCGGCCTGTATATATGGGATGAAGTGACGTTCGATCATTATCACCTCAACCACCAGATGCTGACACAAGTCATGACCAACCAGCGATACAACGGCCAGACCGAAACAATGTCGAGAGTCGCCGTCCCGAGCGCCGAAGAGCTCCGTACGAGATACGCCTCCGCCTTTGACCATGTCGCCCTGGTCTCCCGCAGTAAAGACGATCATATCGTCGTCTGGGGCGACAAAAAACTGTCCCAATCCGGCTACTGGGTGGAACAGGACTTCCCCGAAATGTTCACCCTCGACATGATCGAAGGACAGCGGAATGCACTGACCGACCCCTCTTCCATCCTGATAAGCCGGTCCGCAGCGACAGCCCTTTTCGGCAATACGGACCCCCTGAATAAAACCGTCCGGGTTGACGATCAGCTGGATTTTCGAATTGCCGGCGTATATGCCGATCTCCCCCGGAATACCACATTTTACGGAACACAGATCCTGTTACCCTGGAAGAACAAAGGCAACTACGCGAATACCAGCACCGACTGGGAAAACCACAAGGCCCTCCTGTTCGTTCAATCGAAGGTTACGCAGAACGAAAGCAATCTAAATGACCGCATCAGAAAAGTGCCCACCCCACATATAAAAGGGATCGAAGAGGAATTCCTGCTACAGCCGCTCGACAGACTCCATTTGTATTCCCAATTCGAAAATGGTCGGGCGACAGGCGGCCTGATCAGTTATGTATGGTTATTCGGGATGATCGGGGTATTCGTTTTGTTGCTGGCCTGCATCAATTTCATGAATCTCTCCACCGCCAGAAGTGAAAAGCGCGCCAAAGAAGTCGCGATCCGCAAGACATTGGGTTCTGTTCGGTTGAAATTAGTGATACAATTTCTTGTCGAATCCGTCGCCGCAGCATCATTATCGTTTATCCTCGCCCTCCTGATATCCGGTCTGTTACTCCCGTATTTCAACGGCCTTTCGCAGAAAAATTTATCCCTCCCCTGGTCCAGTACCAGCTTCTGGCTAACCGCCATCGGATTCACAGTCCTGACAGGTCTTGTCGCCGGCAGTTACCCGGCATTGTACCTTTCCCGCTTCAAACCCGTCAAAATTCTGAAAGGCACCGCGGGCATCGCAGCGGGCAATTTTACTTTTTTGCTTCGCCGGTCGCTCGTCATCCTGCAATTTACCGTCTCCATTACGCTCTGCATCGGGACCATTATTGTTTACCGGCAAATCCAATACGCCAAAGACCGGCCCGCCGGGTATTCCGTCAGTAACCTGCTGACGGTGCCGGTAAATACACCGGACCTAAGGAACCATTATGACGCCATTCGTAACGAACTACTATCCACCGGCGCAGCAACGAATATGGCCGAATCCTCCTATCCGACAACTCATTTCGACTCGGAGAACGGAATGGACTGGGAAGGAAGGGATCCCAACCTGGCCGTGGGATTCCGGAATGTCAACGTAACGCGGGACTTTGGACACACCATCGGATGGAACATTCTTAAAGGCCGGGATTTCTCGAAGGACTTTAGCGCAGATTCCGCCGCCGCCATCCTGAATGAAGCGGCAGCAAACGTGATCGGGTTTAAGGACCCCATCGGCCGACGGGTCCGGTTTGACGGAATAGCGTACACGATCGTAGGCGTGGTTAAGAATATGGTGACCCAATCGCCTTATGAACCCGCTGATCCATCCGTATTCTTTTGCGGCGGCGGCGGCTATCTGGGAACCATCACCATCCGCGTAAACCCTGACGCCCCCCTCAATACCTCCATGGCAAAGACCGAAGCCATATTCAGAAAATATAACCCCTCCAGCCCCTTTTTATACAGCTTCAACGATGAAGAGTATGGCAAGAAATTCCAGAGCGAAGAGCGGATCGGTAAGTTGACCACCTCATTCTCACTGCTCGCCATTCTGATCTCCTGTCTGGGGTTATTTGGTCTCGCCTCATTCCTCGCGGAGCAGCGCACCCGGGAGGTCGGCATCCGAAAAGTTTTGGGCGCCTCAGTGTTTAACCTCTGGGCACTCCTGTCAAAGGAATTTGTCGCGCTTGTCCTGCTCTCCCTCGTGATCGCCACACCCGTCGCCTGGTATTTCATGCACCATTGGCTCCTGAACTACGCATACCGCACGCAGCCCTCGCCATGGATCTTCGCACTCTCGGGCCTCGGCGCCCTATTGATCACGCTCCTGACCGTGAGCTTCCAGGCCGTCAGAGCCGCCGCCGCCAACCCGGTCCGAAGCCTGCGAAATTCGCTACCTTAGCCGGATGAGCGAAATAAAAAATTTCCTTGAGGTTTCTGGCCGCCTGGCTTGCGCAGGACAGCCCGACGAATCCCAGCTGGCAACAATAGCTGACCTTGGATTTGAAGTCGTTATCAACCTCGGCCTCTCAGCCGGGAAATACGCGCTGCCCGATGAAGCAGCTTCCGTCGCCGCACTCGGTCTCGAATATCATCATATCCCCGTGCAGTTTGAAAGCCCCCAGCTTGCAGAATGGAAGTCTTTCATGGAAACAATGAAGCAGCACGGCGATAAAGCGACGTTTGTTCACTGCGCCGCCAATTACCGGGCAACCGCCTTCACCGGCCTGTATCTTTTCGCCACCTCTCAACTCAATAAAGAAGAATTAGATTCATTCGTCGCCCGATTTTGGCAGCCAGATCCGGTGTGGAAGACATTCATCGAAGAAACCATACAATACATAAAACAAACCCGCCTCTAATTCGATCAATCTAAATAAATCGTTATGCTTTCGGGAAAATTCCTCCTCACGATAATCGTAATTGCCGTCGCGATTAATCTTATTCAATGGTTTTTTACCGGCTTCCTTTTTCACAAATATCAGTCGCTGACCCCTTCAACCTGGCGAAAGGAAAGCAATCGTTCTTATGCAGCCAGCATGATCCTCGGTTTATTCCAGGCATTCATGTTCACAACAATCTTTTATTTTTGGAAAAGCAGATCCGGAGGCCTTTATCTTATGGACAGTATCAAGTTTGGGCTTCTCTGCTGGCTTACTTTTTCAGTTACAACCGAAATTAACCGCGCGATCTATGTAAACTTTTCCCGGATGTTCGTATTGGGGCAGTGTTTGAGTTCATTGTTTGAATATGTCGCGGCAGGCATTGCAGCCGCGTTGTTGCTGTAATTTCATTTAAAAAGGTTTCCCATCCGTTTTCGCACCGGTTGTCGGAACCCCCTTCCAAACATTATTCTCCCTGTTCACATCCGGCAGCACATGCTCAGGATCAAGCTCCACCGATGTCAACGCCATCGTCGACGGATACTTGAACGTCCAGCTGCTACCGCGTTCCCAGATGTCGACCGGAAGCTTGACGATCTGCGAATTCCCTGAAGCATCCGTGATTTTGAGGATTACCGGCATCGCCATCTTGTCCAGGTTGTCGATCGTGATCAACGCACCTTTGGTCGAATCGCCATCCACATATTTGACGGCAGTGACCGCCTGGTCAAGGTGGTCATTCGTAAAGAACCATTCTTTCCAGAACCAGTTGAGATCTTCTCCCATGGCGCTGTTCATCGTCCGGAAGAAATCATCCGGTTGCGGATGCCTGAAGGCCCAGCCCTTGATGTACGCCCGGAAAGCATAGTCGAATCGATTGCTATCCGCAACTACATTACGCAGCAAGTCCAGACCCGCAGCAGTTTTAGAATAATAAGCGCCATACCCCCGCAGACTCATAGCCTCCGGCGCCGTCATCAGCGGGTCCTTGTCCCGTTGGAAGGAACGGAATACGAATTCCGGCCTGCCCATGCGATAGTACTCACCGTGATTGAATTCGCGGGTCGAATATTCATTGATAAAGGTATTCAGACCTTCATCCTGCCACATAAACCGCCGCTCATTCGATCCCACGATCATCGGGAACCAGTTATGGCCGATCTCATGCGTAATATCCCCCCACAGGTTGCCGTTCGTAAGGTTGGATTGACAAAAGATGATGCCCGGATATTCCATCCCGAGCGCAACTCCCGCCACACTGACCGCGGAATTCCACGGATATTCGAAGTAAAGGTTGGAATAGATTTCAATGCTGCGTTTGAGATATTCAGTGGAGCGCCCATAACGATCCTTACCCGCCGCCTCGACCGGATAGACTGAATGGGAAATCGCCGCCCGGCCCGATGGCAGGTTGACCCTGGCCGCGTCCCAGATAAATGCCTTGGAAGCCGCCCAGGACACATCCCGGGTATTGTTCATTACGAAGTGCCAGGTCAGCATACCCGTCATTTTGGGCCGGCTCGAAGGCTGGCCCACTTCATCGGGTTTGACGATCATCACGGTCGTGTCACTTTTTCGCGCCTTCGCCAGACGCTCGATTTCCTGCCCGGTCAGGACTTCCTGGGGATTCTGCAGATCGCCGGAGCCGGCAACCGTCATATCCGCCGGTGTCGTCAGGTAGTAGTCGAAGTTGCCGTACTCGCAGTAGAACTCGCCCAAACCCATATAGGGAAGCGTATTCCAGGCATCGATGTCATCGTAAACACACATGCGCGGATACCATTGCGCGAGTTCATACACCACGCCGTTCTTTGTGTACAGCCGGCCCATGCGGTCGGCGCCATAGACAGGGATCGCAAAACTATACTTTATCCTGATCCTGATCTTGTCGCCACCCGGTTTTACAGGCGCCTGCAAACGAACCTGCATCCGCGCGTCCGTGATGACCGGTGTAACGGGATAAGATTTCACCCCGTAAATCACCTCCACCGCTTCGACATGATAGCCTCCCTTCGAAAAGCCTTTCACGTCAAAACGGTCGCCCGTCACCGGTGTCGTCGCCGCCCCTCTGCTATCCGGCCGGAAGAGGTTCTGATCCAGCTGCAGCCACAGGAAGTCCAGCTTGTCCGGACTATTGTTGGTATAGTCGATCGTCACCTCACCCTTGATCGTGGTATCCTGCTCGTTCAGGGTCGCACGAATGAGGTAGTCGGCCCGGTTCTGCCAGTATTTCGGCCCCGGCTGTCCGCTCGCGCTCCTGAACTCATTACCGTTCGTGGAGAAAAAGTAAGGTCCGAATAGCTCATGCGGATCATAGTTGGATGTCGCCTGCGCCAGCAGTCGCGCGCTCGGCAGGCAGACCAGGATCAGCGCCGACAAAGCGGCAAGCCGTTGTATTTTTTTCATCCCGCGAAGATAGGCAACCCTACCAAATTTTAATTCTTTTGTCCTCAGCCAAATAATTATTATCCCCCGGCTGCACGTTAAACGCCTTGTAGAATGGAGCGGCACTCATACACGGACCATTCACCCGCCATATGGCCGGAGAATGCGGGTTGGTATTCACATACAGTCGCATATAGGCATCCCTTGTCTTCACCCGCCAGATCCTGGCAATGGATAGGTAGAACCGCTGATCCGGCGTAAACCCGTCAATTCTGATCGTCGAATCCCGTCCCTCCGGGGTCATCTTGAACGCGTCATAAGCAATGGCAATGCCCCCATTATCAGCCGTGTTTTCGCCCAATGTCAGGGCTCCCTTTACATGTAGGGTATCCAAAACCGTAAACGAATTATACAGATCAACCACCCTTTGAGTCCTGGCACGAAACTTCTCATAATCCTCTTTTGTCCACCAGTTTTTTACGTTCCCAAACTTATCGTATTGCGCCCCCTGATCGTCAAAGGCGTGTGTCATTTCATGTCCGATGACCATCCCAATGCCACCATAATTGATGGCGTCATCCGCCCCAAAATCAAAATAGGGATACTGCAAAATGCCGGCCGGAAAGACGATTTCATTGAACGATGGATTGTAATAGGCGGTAACCGTTGACGGCGTGGTAACCCATTCCGTCCGATCGACCGGTTTGTTCAATTTTGCCAGTTGATATTGATATTGGTCCCGGGCGATCGAAAGCAGATTTTCGAAGTATTTTGTTCGCTCGATCTGTACCTGATATTGCCGCCATTTATCCGGATAGCCTATTTTTTTGTTGATCGCATATAATTTCTCGATTGCCTTTCGTTTCGTGCTATCGCTCATCCAGTCAAGATGATTGATCCGGTTCTCAAATGCTTTTTGCAGGTTGTTCACCAGCGCCAGGACCCGCTGTTTTGCTTCTTCATTAAAATATCTTTTTACGTAGAGCTGCCCCAGCGCCTGCCCCAGAAGACCGTCCACCTGATCGGTCATGATCTGCGCGCGGGGTTTCTGAACGGCTTGCCCGGATAATACTTTGGTAAATTCAAATGAGGCGTCCACAAACGGCTTACTGAGCGCCTGAGCATAGTTTCTAAGGGTTGCCGCTCTCAGATAGATCTTCCAGTCGTTAACAGGAATGGACTTCAGCAGCTCGTTCAACTTGTCATAATAGCCGGGTTGAGCCATATCGATGGAATCCGTCAAGGCGTTCAAATTACCAAGCACGACGTCCCACCCGATATTGGGTTGAGTTTTGCTGATGACGGCAACGGCTACCTTATTGTAATTGGCATTGACATCCCTGAGTTCGATCCTTGTTTTGTGCGCCGCGGCAATTTGTTTTTCGACGTTAAAAGCGATCTCCGCCCGTTGCCTGGCTGCCGCTGGATCACTCCCCGTCAATTGGAACAAGGTGCTAACGTACTTTTTATATGCTTCCTGAATAGCGACGGTAGACGAATCCGTTTTGAAATAATAGTCCCGGTCGGGTAAGCCGATGCCTGCCTGAAATACATGCGCGATATTGATAGCGGAATTTCTGTTGTCCGGTGATACCCCAAAACCAATAATAGAGCCGTTTTCTGTCTTCAGCTCAACGGTCGCAAATTTTACCAGCGATGGAATGTCAGTGATGGCATCGATCCCTGCAAGGATGGGCCGGATGGGTTCGTAGCCGCGATGATTGATGGCAACCACGTCCATCCCCGACGCATAGAAATCCCCCACCTTTTGGTCGATACTCCCGGGAATGTTTTGCACCTTTGAAACACTATCCAGGATATTTTGTAAAAGCTTTTTTTGCGGAATATTCAGAAAACTATACGAACCTATTCCCACCTGGTCGTCCGCAATCTTTACGGTATCGTACCAGCGCCCATTGACATAACGAAAGAAATTGTCACCTGGCTTTACGGAGGGGTCGATCCCGGTTACATCAACATAACTTCTCTTCATCACATCCGGCTGACTGCGCGCGTCCAAAAAACCAAACACACAACATACATAAAGAAATTTCTTCATAGACAGTTCGTTTGGCTAAAGATAATGATCTTTTGAACCCGCCCTACTATCTCACCAGAATCACCGTCCCTTTCGCCATCGTCATCCGCCCCGTAAGTAAATCTTCATATTCGATCATCCATACATAGGTGCCTACAGGCTGCGGCTGACCGCCAAGCGTACCATCCCATCCCGCAGACGAGTTAGTCGTATAGAAGACTCTCGTTCCCCACCGGTCATACACCGCAAAGACCTTTATCTTTACCGCCAGCGACGGCGGTATCCGGAACAGATCGTTCTTCCCATCCCCATTCGGCGTAAAAGCCCCGGGCATCACCAACGTCTTGAACACCCCGATCGTCACCTTCCCGTTGGCCGTGCAGCCCTCGCCCGTGCCGACGATCACCTGATAAGTCGTTGTATTTTCCGGGCTGGCGACCGGCGCCGCGCTATTCGGATTATTCAACCCGGAGGCTGGCGTCCATTGATAGCTCGTCACCGGGCCCGTAACGTCGGAATTCAGGACCACCGACTGCCCCAGGCCGATTATCGTATCCGGCATCACGGTTACCGTGGGGGTTGCATTCACCGTCATCACCACCGGGTTTTGGGAAGTCGCCGGGACACTACAGCTTTCACTGCTGGTAAGCACACAACTCACCACATCCCCGTTATTCAACCCCGAATTTGTATACGTGCTGCCATTCGTTCCCACCCCCGTACCATTCAAAAGCCATTGATAAGCCGGCGCCGACCCGCCATTCACCGGCGTCGCAGTAAAGGTCACCTGCGTCCCACTACAAATAGCTGTCGCCGACGCCGCAACGCTGACGACTGGAATAACCGTCGCCTGTACCTGCTCGACGATCGTATTGGAGATAGCATCCGGCGCGGTAAGACAGGTTGCGTCACTGGTCATAACACAGCTGATCGCATCCCCATTATTCAACGAGCCATCGATAAAATTGACCCCCGTCGCCCCCGCAGGCACCCCGTTGACCTCCCATTGATAAGCCGGCGCCGCGCCTCCATTCGTCCCACTGGCCGTGAAACTCACCGGCGTACCCGCACACACCGTTCCAATCGGCCCGCTTACACTGACCGCCGGCGTCACCATAGGCGCCACCGTCATCGTCACGAGATTGGATACCGCCGTCGCCGCTGTAACACAGCCCGCATTACTCGTCAGCACACAACTCACCACATCCCCGTTATTCAACCCCGAACTCGCAAACGTGCTGCCATTCGATCCAACCCCCATCCCATTCACCTCCCATTGATAAGCCGGCGCTGCCCCCCCATTCATCGCACTCGCCGTGAAGCTCACCGGCGTACCCGCACACACCACCCCAATCGGCCCCGCCACGCTGATCCCCGGCGTCACTACCGGACTGACTGCCATAGTTACCGGATTAGACGTCGCCGTCGACGTCGGCGCACAAGTAGAATTCGTTGTCAGCACACAACTCACCACATCCCCATTGTTAAGAGAACCGTCACTAAAATTCACCCCCGGCACCCCCGTTGGAACCCCATTCAAAAGCCATTGATAAGCTGGCGACGACCCGCTATTCGTCGCAGTGGCCGTGAAACTGACCGGAGAACCCGCACAAACAGAATTCGCCGCTGTCGCAATCGTCACCGTCGGCGCGGAAGTGGAATTCACCGTCAGCACCACCGGGGTCGTAGCGATCGTTCCGCACCCGTTGACAATCGAGCACCGGTATTGCGCAGCATCCATACCCAATACCGCTGAGGTGATCGTCAGACTATTGGTCGTAGCGCCTCCATATACCCCGCCATTGCTCACGTCATTCCAGCCGGCGCCCGTATTCACCTGCCACTGATACCCCGTAGATCCCGTCGCCACCAGCGTCAGGCTCGTATTTCCACCCGAACAGATCGTAACATTGGCCGGCTCCGCCGAAATCTGCGCCAGCACGCAGTTAGTCACCTTCCGGATACAATAATTCTCATGATCGACAATATAGAGATTACCCCCGTTGTCAAGAGCGATGCCCATGACCTCCGTCATTTTAGCCATGTTAGCCGGCCCACCGTCGCCGCTATAACCATAGCCCGAAGGCCCACCTATGCCGGCATAAGTACTGATTGTACCCGTAATGTCTACCTTCCGGACACAATAGTTGTCGTCATCATCGATGTACATATTCCCGCCGGCATCGAACCTGACCTGCCACGGACCAAAGAATTCGGCATTGGTTGCCGGGCCGCCGTCGCCGGAATATCCTACCGCCCCATTGCCCGCAACCGTACTAATGATTCCCGACGCATCGATTTTCCGCACCCGCCAATTCCCCGCATCCGGTATATAAATATTACCGGCATTGTCAAACGCCACCGGGTACGGATGATTCAACTGCGCCGCAATGGCCGGCCCCCCGTCACCTGAAAAACCCAATGTTCCCGTTCCCGCGATCGTACTCATGATCCCCGCACTGTTCACCTTGCGTACCACGCCCGCGGTATAATCCGAGATATAAAAATTCCCGGCATTGTCCGGCACAATACCCGTTATCTGCATGAAAGTCGCCGCTGACAAGGGACCGCCATCGCCCGTACTGGCCGTTGCATTGGCTTGAACCGCGGTAATCATCGTAGTGATGATCCCCGATGCATCGATCTTGCGCACCGCCCCGGAATTCTCAGAAAAGTATAAATTTCCGGCATTGTCCACCGAAAGCCAGTAGGGGATATCAATTTCCGCCGCGATGGCAGGTCCGCCGTCTCCCGTATGCCCAATTAATCCGAACCCGGCACAGATGCTCGCCATTCCGGCGGTATTAACCTTATAGATCCGATTATTGGGGGGATCGGTAAAAAAGACATTCCCGCTGTTGTCCGCCGCTACGTTAAAAGGCTGTCCGATCAACAACGACGTCGCCGGGCCCGCCCCATTAAACCCGCCTACCGTTGGTGTCCCCGCAAAAGTCGTAATGATCTGCGCCCGCAGCACGACGCCGAAGAAAAAAGATAAGATGGTTAAAAGTGCGCGCAAAGCGCCTGACGCGGGGTTCATTGCACAGTTTAAGAAAGCCTAAATTAGTCCAAAAACACCTCAATGTCAAGTCCCACCCAACTCATAAGTACCGCTTAAACCAATCCAGCATCCTCCGATAAAAATCGACATTGTGATTCAGCTCCCTGAACCCATGCGGCTCCCGCGGATAAAGCACCAGCTCTGAAGGCACATGATAATAATGCAGCCCCCGATACAGCTCCTGCGACTGCCCCTTCGGATCCGTCTCATCTTCCTCCCCCTGGATGATCAACGTAGGCGTCGCCACATTCTTCAGATACGCAATCGGTGAATGTTTGACAAAAAGATCCAGGTTCTCATATGGCGCGCCCCAGTACCAATGGTCATAAGCCGGCCCGTTTTCCGTTCCGAACTCGCTGGCCAGGTTCGCCATCCCGGCTCCGCTTACAGAAGCCTTGAAACGTTTCGTCTGCGTGATCGCCCACTCGGCCATATAACCGCCATAAGACCAGCCGCAGATCCCCAGCCTGTCAGGATCCACACGCTCATTCTTGATCAGATAATCGATCCCGGCCATCATATCCTTATAGTCATTGCCGCCCCAATCCCGACGGTTGGCCGTGATAAATTCCCAACCATAACCAGTCGACCCGCGGATATTCGGACACAAAACGGCATAACCGGCCTGCACAAGCAGTTGCGCCCACGCGCTGTAAGCATTCGGAAAGGAACCCGTGGGGCCGCCATGGATCAATGCGATCAGGGGCAGCTTTGCGGCCGCGGTCGCGCCAACCGGCAAATAAAGCGCCGCCTCGATCGACAGCCCGTCAAAACTCTTATAGGAAAAAACCTTTGGCGTTACAAGTGGAACTCCAGCAAGGCTCCGATTGAGATCGGACACCTTCTCGGGCGCGCCTCCCGGCGCGGCCAGGTAGAGTTCGGGCAGATGAGTGAAGTCCGCCCCGATAAAGACAAGTGTGCCGTCCGTTGCCACATCAAAAGACTGCATATTGTCCTTCGGGCCAAAAGGCTTCGCCGACCCATCGGCCCCGATCTCATAGAGAGTCTCATCGAAACCATGCTGAACCAAACCCAGCAACCTGCCTGCACCGGTGAATTTATAACCGGTGACGATCCGGTCAAGCGACTTACTGGTGATATTCGAATAGGTATTGTCCTCCAGATGGTGAATAAAAAGGTCATGTTCGGTCGGACCGTCCATCCGCGCACTGAGAAAGACAGCGGTCTTACCGTCAGGCGATAATTGGAAGCCTCCGAAAAAGCCATGCTGCGGCGTGGCAAGTTCTTTCACACTCGAGTCCGCCAGATTGAACCGGACGAGCTTCCGCTGTGGAATTTCATCTTCCGGTAATGGTGCCACCAACAACAGCATCGCATCCCCCGAAGGCAGCCATTTCATCTCCCCGATATTCCATTTACGGCGTAAGATCGGCTTGGCGACCCTGGTAACAACGTCAATCCGGTAGATGGTGGAAGGCCGATCCGATCCTACAACATTCTCATCGAATTTTGCATCCCTGCGTTTTTTCAACGAATCCGACAATTCATCCTGAGACACATATACAATTGACTTCCCATCCGGCGACCACTCATACATCCGGACATCTGCCTTCCCCTGGGTCAGGGGCATAGCCTCTCCACCATCCATGCCGATGAGATAAACCTGCGAAGAACCCCCGCGCGCCGATACAAACGCTAACTGCCTCCCGTCCGGGGACCACTTGGGATCACCCTCCGATTTTGTCGAATTCGTAAACTGCCTGAACGTTTTTGTTGGAACGTCAAGCAGCCAGATATGCGTCGCCAGCGAATCGGCCGGCGCCCCCGTCACGGAAACGGTAACGACTGCCTTCTTGCCATCCGGCGACAGCACCGGCCGGCCGATATTGCGCCTGAAAAGCGCCTTTTCTATAGAAAGCGTGTCCCCCGCCGGCCCGTCCACCCGCGCCCACGCATCGCACCTCCCAACATTTCTAAGGATCAGTAGAAGACAAAGTAGAAAATACCTATTCATTAATGATTGTTTTTATCGTACCTCGAACTCCCAGATCGGCTTCTCCCCCAGCAAATTCTCCACGAAATAATTCCACCGCTTCTTCAAAAAATAATCCGCAAACTTCCCCTGATACCCATGATGCTGGCTCGGGAAGATCAGCATATCAAATTCCTTATCCGCCTTGACCAACGCCTCCGCCAGCTTAAAAGTCGCCGACGGATTCACATTCTCATCGATCCCCCCATGTACAAGCAACAATTTCCCTTTGAGATTACCCGCCATCGTAATATTTGATACCTGATTATAGGTTGAATCCACCGGCCATCCCATATACATCTCCGGCCACCAGTCCTTCTCCATCCTGAAATCATGATCCCCCGAGCTCGCCACCGCGACCTTATAAAAATCAGGGTACTCCAGTACCGCATGCCCGGCGTCATAACCCCCCGCCGAATGCCCCATAATTCCCACCCGCGTCGTATCTACCCAGCCGTATCGCCGCCCCAACTCCCGGATCGCCAGCACATGATCCAGCAGGTTTTTACCCATGTTGTGATACGAAACATTATGAAACGCCTTCGACCGTCCCGCCGTCCCCATCCCGTCAACCGTCACTACGATGAAACCCAGTTCCGCCAGCGCCTGGTTGGAGCGGTTGATCGACGAAACAAAATCCTCCGGGAATTGATGCGTATGCGGCCCCGTATAAGTCTGATCGATGATGGGATATTTTTTAAGGGAATCAAAATGAGTGGGTTTCCAGATGGCGCCGTAGATCGGAGTAACCCCATCCCTGCCGGTCGCCGTGAAAGCCTCCGGAAACCGATACCCCATTCCCATCAACCCGTCAATATCCGCCCTGCTCAGCTCCTGTATTATCTTACCTGTCCCGCCCTCCCGCAATACCGACCGCGTCGGCTGATCCAGCGTTGAGATATTATCGACCAGATATTCCCCATCCGGCGACACCGAAATACTGTGATTGGCATTCTCCGGTGTCAGCAGTTTCAACCCGCTGCCATCCAGGTTGATCGTATAAGCATGATGAAAATATGGGTTCCTTCCCGGTTCCCTGCCACTCGCCGTAAAGATCACCCTCCCCTTCCTCTTGTCGATAAAATCGACATCATTCACATACCATGCCCCATTCGTTATCGGCTTTACCGCATGGTCCTTCATATTCAGCAGATACAACTGCCTCCAGCCATCCTTCTCCGATACCAGCAGGATCTTACCCATTTCCTCGATCAATTCCGACCGATAACCATCAATGTTCGTTGCACTTGATTCACTATAGATTTTGTCCGGGCTTCTTGAATTAAGATCATAGCGATACAAATTGACATGCTGATAACCGCGTACTTGCTCTTCGATATAGCCAACCCCACTCTCCTTCGACCAATCGCACGAAACCGCGTTGACGTTTCGAAATTCATCCCTCCTGATCTCCTCCCCTGTCACTACATTGAAATAAACCGGGGTCATATAGACCATATCCGTATCGCCCGGAGAACCCCGGTAATACGACAACAAACGCGCCCGGTACAACGTATCAACGCTCCAATCCAGCAGATACATTTTTTTTGCCGAGCGTACGTCACAGATATACGTTTGGATCCATTTGGAATCGGGCGACCAGTTTACCGCAAAATGCGGCGGCCGCGTCCCATTCTCACCCACGATGATTTCCCCCCATTCATAATAAGAGGCATAATCATAATCCTTCATTCCCGCCGTGCTCAATTGCCGGACGACACCCGTTTCCGTCGATCGAACAAAAAGGTTATGGTTTGCAAAAAACGCAATCCATTTCCCGTCCGGCGACTTCTCCTCGAATGGATTCCCCCGCCCCACCTTCCCGGGAACCGCGGTGTCAGACGACACGACAGGGTGCAGCGAATGATCAGCCTTCAGCCATTTATGATAGGTCCTGCCTTCTTTGTTTTGAGTAAAATACCAAAACCCCGAGCTGTCGGGGAACCAATTAACACGCACGAAAAGATTATAAGCTTTCTTATTGTTGACGTTTGGCCACAGGAAAGAAACCGCCCGCGCATAATCCTGCTTGGTGAGTGCCTGCGTTCCCGCACTGACTTGCGCGTCCCCCCGAACCCAAAAGAGCAAACCAAGTAGAAACAGACCCGTATTTCTCATAGGGGGAATGTACCAAATTTTATCATATCTTCAGGATACAATATGATAAACAGACGCCAGTTCCTCCAAACCGCCGCCCTCTCCACCGCAGGCGCCCTCCTGACCACCCGCGCTTTCGCGAAGCGCAAACTAATCAACAGCGTGGGGATCCAACTCTTCTCCGTTCCAAAAGCCCTCGAAGCCGATTTCCCCGGCACCCTCAAAATGCTCGCCACCATGGGCTACAAAGAAGTGGAACTATACGGCCCCTACTCCTTCAGCACTCAGTCCGCCAAAGACCATTGGGCCGCCGTTACCCCATCCCTCGGCTTCTCGGGCAGCGGCTTTTTCGGCCACACCGCCTCCGAAGTAAAAGCCATCCTGGCCGCCAACGGCCTCACCGCCCCCTCCATGCACACCGACCTCGATACCCTCCAGACCGCAATGGACCCCCTGGCCGAAGCCGCCCACATCCTCGGCAGCACCTACGTCGTATTGCCCGCCATCCCCCAGGACAAACGCCAAACCCTCGACGACTACCGGAAAATGGCGGACGCCTTCAACAGCATCGGTGAAAAAGCAAAAAAAGCCGGAGTAAAATTTGCCTACCACAACCACGGCTATGGATGGCATGCCGTCAACGGTCAGGTCCCAATCAAACTCATCCTTGACAACACAGACCCCTCCACCGTGTTCCTCGAAATGGACCTCTATTGGACAACGGCCGGCGGCGCCGACCCGGTTCAGCTCCTCACCCACTACGCCGGCCGTTATCGCATGATGCACATAAAAGACATGTCAAAGAAGGTTCAGTTTTCCGGCGATGGCGGCGACTCCAAACAATGGATCGAACTCTTCCCCTATATGACCAGCGCCGGCTCCGGCGTCCTCGACCTGAAGACCATCCTCACCACCGCCAAGAACACCGGCCTCGAACACTTCATCGTCGAACAGGACATGGTCGCCCACCCCGAAGTCGCCCTCAAGAAAAGCTACGACTATCTCGCCAGCCTCTAAATCCCGCGAACAAAACCCACCCGCGAACAAAACCCACCCGCGAACAAAACCTACCCGCGAACAAAACCCACCCGCGAAATCCCCCGCACCCGAACTAAGGCTCCCAAAACAATTTCGCCGACACCACATCCTGTCCCCCCGGAAGGCTCTTGGCCGCCGCCGCCCAATTCACCGGATTCGAACTCACCTCATTGATCGGATAATAAAGCCGCAACGGGAAATTAGACACCGCCCCAACCGGTGGACTTACGACATCAATATCCGGATAACCCAGCCGCCGGATCAACGTCCAGGACTCCCAGTTCCGGTTATACGAAGAGATCCATTCCTGGTAACCGATCTTCTGCCGCCATGTCCCCGTCGCCGTAGCATAATTCACGGACGGCTGCGCCAGGTAGGCCGTCGCATCGCCGGCATTATTGTCGCCCCAGAACTGTATTGACGCCGTGATCGCATTGTTATAATAGGTCGCAGCCGGCCCCGCAATAAATCCACGCTCCGCCGCCTCCGCCAGATAAAATTGTACCTCCGAATAATCAAGCAGGTCGGCAGGCAGAGAAGCCGTATACAAAGCGGGCCCAAAATCTGAAAATAACCCATACCCATTCCCCTGCCCCGGTGTCCCACCCGTATATCCGCCGTTATATTGCGTGAAATAATACGGAAGCCTCGGATCATTCCACCCCACCATCGTACTCACCAGCAGGTTCGCGGGCACAAAATCATGTCTTCCGCTATACGCGATCGACTGCCAGATCGGATTCGAATTCGTCGGCGACGCCGGATCATAGGAAAAGAGTGCATTGTCGCTATTGGACTGAAAGACCCCGGTCGTGATCGCTTCATTCACTTTAGTAGAAGCCGTAGAAGGGTCCACGTCGGCCAGCAACATGGCCATCCTCAATTTCAGACTTGCCGCAAATTTCAGCCATTGCGCCACATTTCCTCCATAAACCAGGTCCGCGCTTCCCATCGCGCTTTCATTTACATCCAACCCGGCGATACAACTGTCTACCCGCAGCAACAAGTCGGTATAAACGGTAGCAGCAGCATCATATTTCGGAAACGGAATAGACGCTTTCTCCGCCTGAGTATATGGCACATCCCCGAAAGTGGCCACCAACTCAGCATACGCATAAACCTCCAACAGATCGCTGATGTCCAGATCATTCCGAAGCGCGCCGGCAGTGCCCGGGAAATTCACCGGAAAAGACGCCTTGGCCAGCTCAATATTGTGAATAACGTTGACATACATGCTGTTCCACCAACCATCGGGACAGTCATACACCGCGAAATCGTAGATCGCTTCGTATACATAGGAATTCTCGGTCCATTCCTGCGAAACGACCCGGAATGGCGCAACAGCTATGTTCGTAGTCGCATTGTTATCCGAGAAACTCTTTTGCACCTGTGTAAAGATCGCAGTCGGTAACCCGACCGTCGAACTCTTCGGGTCGACATTTAACGAACCCAGCGGCTTTGTACAGCTGGTCGCCACAAGCACCGCCCCGGCTAGAATTGCAATAATATTTTTCATCTTGACTGATTTTAGAATTTAACCTTGACGATAAAGCTCACGTTCCGGACAGTCGGGTAAGCCCCGTTTTGAAAACCAACCGAAGCATTCCCCGCCGCCTGCCCTTGCTCCGGATCGGCATACGGCAGATCCTTGTGGATGATCCACAGATTTCGACCGGCCAACGACAGGTCTATCCCCTGCACCGCCCCCATCTTTTCGATCGTTCTTTTCGGAAAAGACCAGGAAATGGCTGCTTCGCGCAACTTCACATAGCTCGCGCTGTACACAAATTCCCGGTTGGATTCTCCATTGCCGATCGACCCATACGACCACGCGCCGAAATCAAGATTCGATTCATCGATCCGATGCGTGTTGGGTTTCCCATCCGGAGTCACCGCTTTCAGGATGGTCCCTCCGCCTTGGGACAAAGGCGACCGGACGGGGTTCCCAAGGTCATTAAACCCTGCCGTCCTCGGATACAACCCCGAAAAGGAACCATAGTCCATGTCCAGCGAATACACATCGCCGCCCTGATGGATGTCGATCAGGAAGCTAACCGTGAATCCTTTGTACGTAAAGCTGTTGTTGATGCCGGCAATCCAGTCAGGCGCTACACTCCCGATATCCGACCGGGTGTTCGCGGCGATCATATAATGCCCCGTGGTATCGACTTCCTTTTGCCCGTTCATATAGACATAATCCGTTCCGCGGATAATCCCATAGGATTTGCCGACTTCGGCGACAACCTGAATAGAGTTCTGATAGGCGCCGACCACGAAGGAAGGCTGCCCTCCATAAAGCGACAAAACCTTATTGATATTCTTGCTCCAGTTGACCATCACGTTCCAGGTGAAATCCCTGTTCTTAACCGGCGTCAGCCGAAGCGTAGCTTCGACCCCCTGGTTTTGAACCGCACCCCCGTTTACGCTATACGCCGTGTAGCCCGTAGCCGTCGAAATACGGATCGGCAGGATCTGGTTGCTCTGGATCGAATGATAATAATCCGCGGTGAACCCAATCCGGTTTTGAAGATATTCCGTCTCCAATCCGATCTCGTAGGTCTTATTCTTCTCGGGCACCAGGAATTGGTTGTTGTTTTGCGTACCCGACACCATGACCGGCTGTCCATTGATTGGCGTGTTAAAGGAATAGGTATTGTACACATCATAATAGGGGGCGTCGCCGCCAACCTGTGCATAGTTCGCCCAAACCTTGCCATACGAAAGCCACCCTGCTGTTTCCGGCAACAGCTTGGAGAATATAAGATTAGCCGATACCGACGGATAATAGTAGGTATTGTTGGCTGCCGGTAAGGTAGAAGACTGATCCCTTCTCAGGCTCGCGTCCAACGTGATCATATCTTTCAGCGAAAGCGTTACGCCGCCGAAAACACTGTTGATCTCCTTCCGTAAATCGGACTCCGCCGGCGCATTAGGCGCCTTTAGTGAATTGGACAACGACCAGAACCCGGGCAGGATAAGCCCTCCGTTCGTCGATGCAGAGATCTGCGGAATATTATCCTTCTGAACATTTCCGCCGGCCAACGCCTTCAGGTTAATATTGTTTCCGATGTTCTTGTTAAAGTTCAACAAAAGATTGAAGTTCGTTTCGTTGAAAGAAGAATTTGTCCGGTTGTAAGCAGAGGGTTCCACGCTGCCGATATTAAATCGCGTCTCGATGAGCTGGGTATAGTAGTCATCGGAAACCGCGCCGGTCAAATTCAGATAGTCCGTAAAGGCGATGTTTATTTTCGCATGCCCGGTATACCGCTGCCTGGAATCAGCTTCATAATTCTGGTAAGCAAACCAATACAGGTTATTGTGATAGGCGGGAGGCCCGACACTGTTGGCGTCATTCGTCGCATAATCGGACGGCACCCAGTTCCAGGTGGCATTTGTCCCGCCGGACGCCAGATAATCATGTTTCTGCGCCTGGATATCGACATTGGTCGGCCACCACTGGCGGAAGTCCGTCATCGGGTTTGTCGTAGCCGTGTATTGGAACAAATATCGGTTGGTGGCCGATTCATTGACAAAATTCAGCCCCCCGTCAAACGTCACTTTCTCCGATGCCTTATAGGTAGCTCCGAAATCAAAAAGATCCTTCTTGATATTGGAATTCGGGATAAAGCCTTTCGAGTCGTCGCGGGTATAAGCCAATTTAAACGTACCCATGGCGCCCCCTCCCTGCACAGTGATATTTTCGGTAGTGGTCGCCGGTGTTACGAAAAAGTCCTGAGGATTGTGGTGAGCCGCCGGCTGCCAGGGCGTCGCCTTATGAAAGTTTGGATCGAATGGCGAAAAAGCGTCCCAGTTATACACCATCATTTTCGGATCATACGCAGGCCCGGTGGCGGCATCATCATTGGTAGCCGGGATCGATATCGGATTTCCACCGTTTACCCCGGGTATCGACTGATAATAGAACCCATAATTGGGGTTGCCCGGATCAAAATATCCGTCCGCTCCATATCCTTCCCCGTTCTGGGTCTGATAGGACGGTAACGTGCTGGGATCAAGACTGCCCACGCTGACGCCAAAACTCGCCGTAACCCCAAGCCCCTTCCGTGACAGCCCTTTTTTGGTGGTGATAAGAATAACCCCGTTCGAACCCCTGGACCCATACAACGCCGAAGCGGCCGCTCCCTTCAAGACGCTCACCGAAGCGACGTCATCCGGGTTGATGTCCGCCGCGGCGCTCCCGAAATCATAACCGCTGCCGGTATAGCTGCTGTTATCATACGGTACTCCATCCACGACGAAAAGCGCCTGGTTGCTTTGCGTCAGCGACTTGAAACCCCGCAGCACAACATTCGTCGACCCGCCCATCGCATTGCTCGAAGTGATCTCCAGACCGGCGACTTTGCCGGAAAGATTGTCAATCGCATTTGTCGTAACCGTCTTGGTAAGATCATCCCCGGTGATCTGCTGCGCCGCATAAGGCAGCGAATTTCTGCTCCTTCTGATCCCAAGCGCCGTGGTTACCACCACTTCACTCAGGTTGGCGCTCCGGTGCGAAACCTGGATGACATAATAACTCTCCGCACCGATCCGAACCTCCTGGGGCGAAATACCCGTCCCCGTAACCAGCAGAACCTGCCCATCCATGGCTTTGATGGAAAAGTTTCCCTCCGCATCCGAACTGACCCCGACCCTCAGTCCCTTTAACGTGACCGATGCAAATGGTACCGGCTGTTTAAGTGAATCCGTGATCTTACCTCTGATTTGGCGGGATTGCGCGTTTGCAGAAACGCAAAGAAGCACGCAGGCAAGTACTGCCAGGGCTTTAAGAAGTTTCATAAAATAGATTAGTTTTGGTGAACAATGTGACCCCGCAATAAAATTATTCGAACAAGTCACATCGGAGTGGACTATTCTACGGGTAACATTGTAGTAGTGATTGATACCCGATTCCAACGCATATTTGCAATTCGTACATAAGTGGCTGCATTTGGGAGGGCGCTAACCCTCTAACCCCCCGCAGTACAAGCTTAACCTTCCAGCGCGCGAAGCACGAGCTCCTTATAACTCCGCCCGATGGGCAGCCGCTTCCCCGCCATTTCGACCTCCGTCGCACTGAAAGCCTCGATCTTGTCCTTCGCGACGATAAAAGACCGGTGGATGCGCAAAAAATTATTTTCGCTCAGCAGCTCCTCCACCTGGGTCAGCTTGAATTTGGTCAGCACGCTCTTGATCTTCGTATTCACCCGGATATACTCCTTCATACTTTCGATATAAAGGATCTCATCAAGAAATACCTTTACCTTTTTCTTCCCGACATTAAAGAACAAATAGACCCGATCGGCAGCGGGAACGGCAGGCTTCGCGGGCAATACCGTTTGTTTGATTTGCACAACCCGATTCACCGCCTTCAGAAAGCGGCTGAACTCGATCGGTTTTAGCAGGTAGTCGACCACGTCAAACTCATAACCCTGAAGCGCATATTCCTGGTAAGCAGTGGTAATAATGATCTTCGGGGGCTTCTTCAGCACCCTGATCAGGTCAAGCCCTTTCATCTTTGGCAAATGGATATCCAGGAACATAAGATCGATATCGAATGACTGCAGGGTCTCCATGGCATAGAACGCATCGCTGCAGCTGGAGACTAGCTTCAGAAAAGGCACCTGGCTGATATAGTCCTGCAAAACCTCCGCAGCCAATGGCTCATCCTCGATAATGATGCAGTTATAAGTTTGCATATTGCCTTAGATTTATTTTAACGAACACCATATAAACAGTGTCCTCACATTTTATGGAAACTTCATAGTCCTTATATAAAAGCTCCAGCTGTCTTCGGACGTTCGACAGCCCTATATTATCATCGTTGATTTTTCCCCCGTTTTGCTCCTTTGAGTTCGAGATACTGAATTCCAGGTTCCCGTCCTGCAGGATCATTTCCAGGTTTATAAAGGAATCGAATCTGCTTTCGCTCGCCCCGTGTTTAAATGCATTCTCAACGAGCGGGATCAGGAGCAGCGGCGCTATCTTTTCGTTCTCATCGTCAATTTCCCGGATAAAGCTGATCGTGAGCCGGTCATTATACCGCAGTTTCTCCAGTTCGATATAATCATCCAGGACCTTGATCTCATCCTGTATCCTGATTTGCGCCGAACCCGTCTCATAAAGCATGAACCGCAGCAGTTTGGACAATTTCATCACCACATCCGCGGTTTCATTGGACCTTTTTCTCGCAAGGGCATAAATATTGTTTAACGTGTTGAAAAGAAAATGCGGGTTGGTCTGATTCCGCAGGAACTTCAGCTCAGTTTCCAATTTGTCCTTGATCAGGTTCTTTTCCCTTTCTTTGTCCGCCAGCTGTAACCGAAATTGTTTGATCACGATAGCCGCCCCCGACGCAAAACCGATATCCGCAAGCATCTGCAAATACCATCCGATGCTGAAAAAGGGGCCGAAGTTGACCGTCTTTTTATAAATTACCGGGCTTTGAAAGTATATGGCAAGTGCCCGATACAAAGTCGTGGTCAATAGAAGCGCCAGAATAAGCTGGACAATATACTTTGTTCGATCCTTTTTGCTATTTAAAAGCCTGGGGAGGTTGTAATAAAGCACATAATAGCAAAAAATCAATTTTGGGATAAGCGAGCTCAGACTGTTCAAAGCGGCGAACACCAATTGCTGGCTGATCGATACCCCCGGGTGCTTGTCTTTGTCCCACAGGTAGATCAGCGTGATGTCCTGTGTCAGATAGACCGTCCAGAACGCAACATGCAGCAAGACCCGCCTGAAGGAAACTGTTTTCATTAATTCCCTTAAAATAAGCCATTTCCGAAACTAACAGGAGGAAATTTGGCGTCCGAAACTCTATAATTTCGGTGATCATCCGCTCCACCCTGTCGTCTATACGGTCCACCGGCCTATTCGTTGAAAACTTGCCGCGCCCGCCCGGGATTGTGCTAATTTTCCCCAACACCAAAATATAAAAGTATGAAAATGACCACCTTCATCCGCGGGATCCTCCTGGTGGGGATTTTCACGTCCTCCCAGACCGCCTTCGCCCAACCTTCTCAGCCATCCCAACCCTTCCAGTCTTCTTCCTACCCCGCCACCGGGACCGTAAACGATATAAACGTAAAATCGATTAAGGATTGGTATAACGCGTTCTTGAAAAAAGACTGGAATTTAATGCAGCAATGCCTTGCCGACGGGTTTACCTTCTCCAGTCCCCTCGACGATCATATCAATTTGGCGAAATTTAAGGAACGGTGCTGGCCAAACGCCTACAATATCAAACGAGTTGATGTCGACAGATTTGTCGTCAACGGGGACAACGTGGTCGTAATCGCAAACGGGTACAACAACGACGGCAAATTATTCCGCAACTGCGACTGCTTCAAGCTAAAAGACGGAAAAATCGCCGCATATGAGTGCTTCTTCGGACCCGGGATAAGCTATCCGGATTCAGGGAAATAAACATCCCCACTTTTCGCACCCCCGCATCCGACCAATTCGCGCCCCCCCATCCGACCAATTCGCCCCCCCCA